>R17__coassemble_320_pt1 | contig 27629 bp, 18 predicted proteins | sample R17__metabat2_low_PE_029 | metagenome-assembled genome bin R17
GGATGACAGGGGGATAGCACTCGGAAGCGCCCTTTGCGCCATCATAGATATGAATATCCGTTCCGCACACACCTGCTGCCATAACACGAATCAGAACCTCATTTGAGGAGATCACGGGATCTGCATGTTCTTCTACACGTACAACACCGGGTTCATAAAAAACAGCTGCCTTCATTTGAATACCTCCATAGGATGTTTGGTTTTGTCTGAGCATCGCCTGCGATGCTCTTTCTCTCGCCAGATGAATCCATATTCATCCTTCTTCTATCTTTATTTTATTATATTTCTGTCTTGCCGAAACTGTTTTGTCAACTCATTCCGAGCTTCCTGCATCCGCAGGCTTCCACCTTTTCATAGATGGCATACTTCTCTGCCTCTTCCACAGTCTTCAGATCCTTCAGCGCATATTCTCTGCCGATCTGGCTGACCTTGCCCCTGGCCATATCGTGGTAGGTCATCAGGTTCACTTCATCGATCGTATCATAGCGGATCGACAGATCCGCGATGAATTGGTAATGTGCCTGATGATCATTGATTCCCGGGATGATCGGACATCTCAGGATCACATGCGAACCGCCCCGGCAGAGCATTTCCAGGTTCTCCAGAATCTTATCATTGAAGACTCCGGTATACTTTTTATGGTCTTCCCTGTCGGTGATCTTCATATCATAGAGGAAGAGATCCACGTAGGGAGCAATCTTACGGTAATTGTCGGAGGATGCATAGCCGGAGGTATCCAGGCAGATATGGAAGCCTTCTTCCTTCGCTGCCTTCACCAGAGCAAAGAGTCCTTCGAACTGAGACATGGGCTCTCCGCCGCTGATCGTCAGACCGCCTCCGCTGGTCCGGTAGAAGTCCCGGTCCTTCCTGACGATGTCCAGGATCTCGGACACTTCCATCTCTCTTCCATAGATGGAGAGGGCCCCGGGAAGGCAGACCTGGGTGCAGGCACCGCATGCGCGGCAGGCACTGAAGTTCACCCGGTGAACTCCGTCCTCTGCGAAGGAGTGGACGCCGTTCGGACAGACACTCCCGCACTTGCGGCAGCCGATGCACTTCTTCTCCATATAGCGCAGCTGCGGCGCCGGGCTCTTGGACTCGGGATTGTGGCACCAGAGGCAGTCCAGAGGACAGCCCTTAAGGAAAACGGTGGTGCGGATCCCGGGTCCATCGTGCAGGGCGAAGCGCTGCAGATCGAATACCCGCAGGGGTCTCATAGCTGTCAGCCTCCTTTAGTTCAGCGTACGGTTCAGGATATCCAGCTGTACGTCATCATCCAGTTCAACGTATCTTGCGCTGAATCCGCCGACACGTACGATCAGGTTCGAATACTTCTCCGGTTCACGTCTCGCGTTCTCCAGATCATCGCGGCCCAGTACACTGATCATCGCCTGCGTTCCGCCGCGGCCGAAGTAGGATTCCATCAGAGGATAGATGACCGGCTTTCTCATCCGGTTGAAGGTCTCCTTCGAGAACTTCATATTCTGCACAGTACCGAAGTGGATATCACCGCGGGCCTTCAGCAGAGAATTCACGAATGCCGTCACACCATTCTTATCCATACCTGCGGTAGGATTGTTGGCATTGGTCAGGGAATCGCCGGCATGTCTGCCATCGGCGGTAGCTCCGGTATTGCGGCCATAGGTGGTATTGTCGCGATTGTTGATATTCACCATGCCGAAGCAGTCAAGGCCGAAGTACTTGCCGGAGATTGCCAGCATCTTGTAGCATACCATCTCGTGTACGGCCTTCATCATGTTGTCGACTTCTTCCAGGTCATTGCCGAACTTGTCTGCTGCAAGCAGCATCTGACGGATATCCTCATAGCCCTCGAAGTCTGCCTTCAGTGCTGCAAGCAGGGTCTCCTTCGAGATGACCTTATCTTCATAGACCAGCTTCTTGATCGCATAGAGAGAATCGGATACGGTAACGATACCGTAGATCTCATCACTTCCGCCGCACTTTACACAGCCGCCGTTGATGACGCACTTGCCGGTGTCCATGCATCCATCGTAGAGGATGTTGTGCAGGTTGAGGGACATATCCTGAGCGATGATCTCATAGCCTCTGGAGTGATTTCTCGCGCTGACGTCGGTCAGATACTCGGTATTCCTGCAGTAGGCATCCCAGAGCTCATCGAAGGTGTCGTAATCTAACAGAGTTGTGTCATTGGGGGTCATGCGGTACTTGCCGGTGGAATCGTAGCCGCCGTTGATGGTACCCCAGAGAACATTGGCCATGTTCAGTACGGAGTTGGGGCTTACGATGATCCGGTGATCGATCGTGAACTCGCCGCAGCCCAGAGGCATCCAGCCGAGGGCCTCCTCGTAGCTGATGCCGAAGACCTTCATCACGCCGGGGATGATATTCTCATCCTGATAGAGCATAGGGTATGTGACTCCCTCACCGATGCAGTCCATCGCCTTATCATAGAGGCGCTGATCCATGCCTTCATACATTCTCAGAGTCAGCTGAGGTACGATATCGCGAACTCGTCTGGACACTTCCATGATTACCAGAGCAAGCTCATCGGCTTCCCTGGGATGCTTGCGGCCCAGACCACCGACGATGACACGGTCGTCTGTCACCTGCTCCTTGACGATCATCAGCTGCCAGAAACTGATCAGCAGACGGATTGCTTCCTCCTCATCAAGGATTCCCTTCTCGAGGTCATTCTTATAGTAGAGAGCCAGGTAGTCATCCATACGGCCCCACTCTCTTGCGCCATCCACCATATTGTAGATGATCACCAGCTGAATCGCCTCACGGAAGGTCTCGGGCTTCTCGGTGATCAGCTTGCGGCAGATCCGCTCCATCTCTCTGAGGTCTGCACGTCTCGCCTCATCCGTCTCCATCTCAAGAAGGACATGCGCCTCATGTGCATACCAGGCCAGCGTCTTCATGATGGTTCTCAGGGCCATGCGCATACCTTCATAGAAGTTGGGGTCATTCTCCGGATGCTCTTCCTGCTTCTCATTGATCAGATCTACCAGACCCTGCAGACCGGAGTCCAGCAGCTTATGATAATCCAGGAAGATACCGGCCACTCTCTGCAGCGCGGTAGCCGCATGAGGGAAGTGAGCCAGATCCAGTACCATGCCATCCTCAACGCCGCCGGTGATCATGTAGACCTTGTCTACGGGATCCATCTCCGCCAGGAACTTCTTGGTAGAGGTGTGATCCTTCCAGTACTCCTTCAGCGCTGCCAGACGGTCTCTGTCTTCCCTGCAAATGCTCTCGTCCGCGATCTTCTCTTCGAACCAGTCGAAGTTCATGGCGAAGCCCCATTCACTGTTGATATACTGTGCGTTCATGCCCAGGGGGAAGATATCCTCACGTCCGCAGAAGAGATCGTTCGGCATGATTCCCAACATGATCTGAGGGAACTGCGCATCCAGGCACTTGGCCTCGCGGATCGCCGGATGATCATCCTTACAGTCCTTGTAGATCTCGGTGAATGCTTCCATATGATCCAGAAGCTCTTCGAAGTTCAGGCGGGGTTCATTGTTGTAAATCGTGGGATAGTTCTCATACTGATCCCTGGTTCTCATCTTATAGGCTTCTTTCCAGTACATGGAACGCTCCTTTCTGAGGGAAGGAAGACAGAGGAATCCTCGAAAGCATTCTGCTTGCGGGAAGTCTCGGCATTCGCAACGTCTTTTGGTGATATTCACTTAATCTTTGGTTAACTTTTAGGTTAATCGTTTATCTTGATTGGATTGTAACTCTCAGGCATTTATCTGTCAATAACTTTTTCAGAAAAAGTTATTTTTTCTTTTATTATCCGTTTTTGTTTTTATTTTTGGTTAATATTAACTTTTCGTTCACTTCTTTCTTGACATTATTCTCTGCTATCTTTATAATAAATCCTGTGCAAAGTTAACGTTTCACCAATCTTGATGACAGGAAGGTACCTCTATGGCTACGATAAAAGATGTTGCATCCAGAGCCGGCGTTTCCGTGGCTACTGTTTCCTATATTCTCAACGATACCAAGCCCGTCTCCGCTGCGACCCGTGAGCGGGTGATGGCAGCGATCGCGGAATTGAATTATGTCCCGAACAAGACAGCGAAGAACTTCAAGACCGGGCAGACCAAGGTCATTGCCTTCATCGTTCCCGATATCTCCAATATCTACTTCACCAAGATCGTGGAAGCGATGGAGAGCCGCCTGCATGAATCAGGCTACAGTCTGATCGTGGCGAATACCAAGGAGTCAGCGGAGCTTGAGATCCAGCACCTCCGCACCTTCACCTCCGGCTTCGCCGATGGTATCATTCTGGCTTCAACGATGACTTCTTATACAGAGATCGCTCCCTGCATTCCCGACGGATATCCCGTCATCCTGCTGGACCGCAGACTGCGCAATGCTCCGGCAGATCTGATCAATGTCACCGATCAGTCTGCCATCTCCGATGCCGTCTACTCTCTCGTCGAGGCCGGATGCCGCAAGATCGGTTATATCGGCGATATTCCCCGTCTGAGCACCAGCCGGGAACGACTTTATGCCTTTCGCAATACCATGGAGGATTGCCGGCTTCCCATCGAGGATTCCATGATCAAGGAAGCGAACTCCCTTCTCCATGATGCCTATGACAAGACCCACGAACTGGTCGAAGCCGGCTGTCAGGCCATCATCGTCTCCAATAATGTCATGTCTGTTGATGTCTGCCTCTACCTGATGCAGCATCCGGATACCTGCAAGGATATCAAGGTCGTTGGATACGAGTACAGCGACTTCCCGCAGTTCAACGACTTCATGACAGGCCATATCGAACTAAACGAGCGGGAGATGGGATATTCTGCGGCCGAACAATTGCTCAGCCGTCTGCGATTCCCTGCGCAGCCACCCAAGGAGATCCTGATCCGGAACCAGTACCGGGAGAAGCGAATCCGGTAGGAAGCGGCTTCGCAGCACAAGCACGATGACCGCCTGAGAGCTTTATTGCAGAAGAAGAGCCGGCGCAGGACTATGCCTGCGCCGTCTCCGGATGATATATGAGGTATAAACTAATACGCTGTTTGTCCTTCCTTAGAACTCGTTGCCGGGGAACTGAGGAATGCCTGCGAAGCCCTTCGCCAGGTCTTCATCGGTGGGGATGTAATCGGTCATCTTGCCGTCATGGAAGTTCTCGTATGCAACCATGTCGAAGTAGCCGGTGCCGGTCAGTCCGAAGAGGATGGTCTTCTCTTCGCCGGTCTCCTTGCACTTGAGGGCCTCATCGATCGCTGTGCGGATGGCATGGGAGCTTTCGGGTGCAGGCAGGATGCCCTCACAGCGGGCGAACTGCTCGGCTGCCTCGAAGACAGCTGTCTGCTCAACGGAAGTAGCCTCCATATAGCCGTCATGATAGAGCTGAGACAGGATGGAGCTCATGCCGTGGAATCTCAGACCGCCGGCATGGTTCGGAGAAGGAATGAATCCGCTGCCAAGCGTATACATCTTCGCCAGAGGGCAGATCATACCGGTGTCACAGAAGTCGTAGGCGAACTTACCGCGGGTGAAGCTGGGGCAGGATGCGGGCTCAACGGCGATGATACGGTAATCAGCCTCGCCGCGAAGCTTCTCACCCATGAAGGGAGAGATCAGACCGCCCAGGTTGGAGCCGCCGCCGGCGCAGCCGATGATGATGTCGGGCTTCACACCGTACTTATCAAGCGCTGCCTTAGCCTCCAGACCGATGACGGACTGGTGCAGCAGCACCTGATTCAGCACACTGCCGAGCACGTAGCGGTAACCCTCATTGTGGGTTGCCACTTCCACCGCCTCCGAGATGGCGCAGCCAAGGCTTCCGGTAGTACCGGGATGAGCCTCGAGGATCCTGCGGCCGACTTCGGTGGTGGCAGAGGGGGAAGGAGTGACGGATGCGCCGTAGGTTCTCATCACCTCACGACGGAAAGGCTTCTGCTCGTAGGAAACCTTTACCATGTAAACCTTGCAGTCAAGGTCAAAGTAAGCACATGCCATGGAGAGCGCAGTACCCCACTGACCGGCGCCGGTCTCGGTGGTCACACCCTTGAGACCCTGCTTCTTCGCATAATAAGCCTGCGCCAGTGCGGAGTTCAGCTTGTGGCTGCCGCTCGTGTTGTTGCCCTCGAACTTATAGTAGATCTTGGCGGGTGTTCCCAGAGCCTTCTCCAGATGGTAAGCACGAATCGTGGGAGAAGGACGGTAGGTCTTGTAGTATTCCTGAATCTCTTCGGGGATGTCGAAGTATGCGGTGGTATCATCCAGTTCCTGAGCAACCAGCTCTTCACAGAAGATCGGATAGAGTTCCTCTGCCTTCAGAGGCTGATGGGTGCCGGGATTCAGCAGGGGTGCGGGCTTATTCTTCATATCCGCGCGGACATTGTACCACTGCTTAGGGATCTCGTCTTCGTTCAGGTAAATCTTATAGGGAATCTTCTTCTCTTCGCTCATATCTTTATTCCTCCGATATTCTCATCTTCCAAGCAGCTCTTATCGTCGCTTCCCGGAAGTACTCATAATCAACTTTTTCTTATGGTTCTTACTTTTGGCTTCAAACATTCTTAGATATGAACTTAGTTTCGCCATCGTCTGCTTAATCTCATAATTTTCACGCTTTCAGGATTTTCTCGTCTGTTTTTTGTCTTTTCTCTTCAAACCTCTTACATTAAAACACTTTGAGAAGGATAATGCCAATCATTATTATCAATTTTGTAATAAGTTTAGCTTATCACCGTATCTGAAATGTGATATGATAAACAGAGGCGCCGGCCGGATCCCCTGCATCTTATGATAATACGCACAGCTTCTCTCCCACTGTGCTCGAACCATTCGCATCCCGCATGCCGCGCCCACTCCGCAGCATAGGAAGGAGAAGAAGCTCTCATGAATCTCAATCAGCTGGAATACTTCATCAGCGCCGCCGAGACGCTGAACTTCACCAAGGCCGCCGCCCGCTGCTTCATCTCTCAGACTGCCATGACGCAGCAGATTCATGCGCTGGAGAAGACGGTCGGCGTCCCTCTCTTTATTCGCGATAAGCACCACGTGGAACTGACCCCGGCAGGCACGATCTTCCTGGAAGAGGCGCGGGAGATCCTCACGCGCAGCGACCGTGCCCTCCGCCTCGCCCGCACCGCCGGCACCGGTGTGGAGGGTGCCATCACCCTGGGCTTCATATGCGGCTATGGGCAGAGCGAGATGAACCGCATCCTGCGAGACTATCACCGCGCCTACCCCGGCATACGCATCTCCCTGGTAAGGGATAATATGTCCGGACTGCTCGATAAGATGGCACAGAATAAGCTGGATGCGATCTTCACGATCACCCCCGGAACCTTCGCCGGTATCTCAGAGATGGAACATCTCTATCTTCGAAGCTTCCCTCTCATGGCAGTTCTCTGGGCCGGACATCCTCTCGCCGAGCAGGATGTGCTGACTTACTCCGATCTGCGGGATGAAGACTTCATCATCATGCAGCCGGCCGGGAGAGCGAAGGCAGAAGCCGAGGAATCCATGCTGGTCTACAGCCGCGGCGGCTACTTCCCGAATGTGGTAGCGCTGGAAGGAGATCAGGAGACTCTCCTGCTTATGATCTCCATCGGCCTCGGCATCAGTATCCTGCCCGAATACATCACGCGGCCCTTCGAGAGAAATCCCGACCTTGCGATGCTTCCCCTCGTCAAGGAGGATGGCACCGCAGAAACCAAGGATGTAGAAGTCTGCTGGCCCGGAGACAACCGGAATCCCGCCCTCGCTCAGCTCATCGAGATGATCCGAAGAGGGTAGAGAAAAAAGAAGCGGATGTCGCATCACACAATGATGCTGCATCCGCTTCAGCCATGTCCTCGTGAGGACCGAAATCACTCATTGCCTGCAGGCGATTATATCCTCATCCTATGAATCCCCCTCATGGATCTCATATCTGGTATTCTTACCGCGCCCAATCTTATGGATCTTCCCGGACTCCATCAAGGCAACCAGCACGCGATTCGCCGTAGACAGGCTCACGCCAAGATACTCCTGCACCTCCCGGCGGGTACCATATCCCCTTCGCTGGATCCACTGAAGAACAGCCGGTTCATAGTCAGTACCATGATACGCTGTCATCACAGAAAGCGCTTCGAGTGTGAGTTCACACCCCTTTCTATCTGCCCTATTTCAACTGAAGGGTTACGTATGCTCTTCCGACCGCCAGATCGATCGTGTAGAATCCTTCGCCTGCTCCGAGGTTGACGGGAATCTGCTTGCCGTCCACAGTGCAGACCGGCAGATGGTCTGCATAGATGAGGATGGGACCGGACTCCTGCAGTTCAATCACCCACCCTTCCTCGCTTCTCTGCTTCCTGCGGATGACATGGGAGGACAGGTACTTGTCTACACGTCCGAAGACAGCGAAGCCATCTTCGATGAGGGCTGCCTGATAGAGGGTATAGCCTTCCCTGTCGAGAAGATGCGTCCAGGTAGTATCTGTACCCGCAGTAAAGCCGGTGCCGGTCAGCGGATTATATACAGCCCATGTCCTGCCTTCCATGTTCTCCCCTGCCTTATCCTGCAGCATAGACAGATCCTGCATACCAAGCTCTGCCGCAAGACTTTCTTCCTTATAAGAATAAACTGCCAGATATCCTACCCCATGGCATACATTCTGCAGCTTAAGATATCCCCGCTTCTCAGGATCTGCGAAGAGACTGTCCACCGTGGGAACTGCCCCCTGCTCTGCACGAAGGATGGTTCCATCCTCATAGCAAAGAGGCATGAGAACTTCGCGCACGGTCTCGCCAACACGGTCGCTGACATAGATGGGGCCACCGCTGATCGCGCGGAGGATCGCATGCTTCTCGGCGCAGGGGTGTGTACTCCAGAACATATCCCAATCTCCATAGTAGATATGGTTATGGTAGAGACAGTTGTAGGCATTCTCCAGCAAATGCTCCTTGAAGCTTGCTTCCTCCAGAGGGAAGAAATCATCGCTGTTGCGGGATACACCCGAGATGGGGCGCTGAAGGACATCCTCGAGCGCCTGACCCATGCAGTTGATCAGTGTACCGTTCATATAGGTCTCAGCTGCCCAGTCAAGCCCTTGATGCAAGGCAGCACCGGTCTTGCCGATGGGAGTGTTCGTTCTGTAGTGCTGGCGGGTGGAGGACTGGGAATCCACCTTCACGAAACGGATGCCCTGAGAGTTCAGCAGCTGATACCAGGTACCGAAGAATTCCTTCGCAATCTCAGGCTCCGGCTTCAGAAGAAGCTTGCCCTGATGGGATTCCATGAACCAATTCGGGTGATTCTTTGCCAGAGGTCCCTCCGGGTCGATGCCGTTCCAGTAACCGCTGAAGGCATGCCATACGCCGATCTCATGGATACCGGTGATGGCTTCCACCTTCTCCGCACAGCCCTTAAGCCCATTCGGGAACTTCTGAAGGTTGACACCGAAGCTTGTCATACGGTCGGTCTCATTGTAGTCCTGCCATCCATCGTCGATCAGCATCCAGCCGAAGGGGATCTTCTTGTCACGAATCTCCTCCGCCTTGGCTGTCAATCCTCCTTCATTGACATCCTTGTAGAAGGCATCCCAGCTGCACCAGCCGATCTTCTCAAGTAAGGTCGGATAGCTGCGGCCATCACGCAGAGGAATGTCATAGAGTTCAGCAGCCCAGCTCATTCCCTTCTCGAAACAGCGATAGGGATCCTCATCTTCTACGGCCAGCAGGCTGACCTCCTGCAGCTGATTGTAGCCGGCCGCATCGGCAGACAGTACAAGGTTCAGCTTATCTGCAGCCCCGCTGCCTCCCTCAAAGTGAGCGCGGAAGACCCGGCCGGGGAGAGCGATGAGAAAGCGGTAGGAAGCAGACAGCTTATGCCCCTCAGGAAGCCTGGCATCTGCAGACAGAGAAGAAGCCCCGGATAAGTCTGCTCCGGAAGTCTGAGCATTGTCCCGATAGAAGATCATCGTTGTCTCATCCGGCACCTTGTCGAAGGAGTCGATGAAGGCGGGGCGTGTCCACCAGTCCTTGAAGTGGTAGAAGGCCATGATCTCGGTCGCCTCTTCTATATCGAGGGTGATGGTTACGGGGTTGATCTCCGCGAAGCTCATGGTCTCCGTGAAGGGCTGGAGTTCGAGGGAGATATCGGCTGCAAGCAGGGTGCCGCGTTCGGACTCCTGCAGCTCGATATGATTGGTCTTCACGCGATTCGGGTTATGAGACCAGTGCAGGGTGCGCCAGGGAAGCTCCGTGCCGGGGGTGGTGGTCTCAGTGATGATAACGCCGCTGTTGAGGGCGGCTGTATAAGTATGAATATTCATTGGAATATCTCCTTTTGATCAGGTAAGATTGTATCTCATCGGACAGTGCGATGTCCCTTCGATTATAACAGATATCTATCGGATCTGCCCAAGATTTCTCGCCGAAGCAGTCATGTCTCCGCAAATTTTCTATATCCTTTTTTTCTTTTTTGTAATATGATATTTCATAGATTGAATGATTGTGCACGCAGAACTTCACCTAAGAAGAATCCCTTGCGCACACTACGAGGTACCCCATGAAGAAAACCCGCCTTACCCTTAAGAACCTGCTGATCCTTGCTGTCCTGCTTGCCTGCTCCGCAGCCTCCCAGACCCTGAGTCTCAAGGCCGACATCGGTGTCTGCGCCGTGTGGGACTGTGTCAGCCTCAATGTCTATGAGCTGACCGGCTTCCCGGTCGGCACCTTCAGCATCATCGGCAATTCCTGCTTCGTGCTGATTCAGCTCCTGATCCTGCGCCGTGACTTCCCGCCGATCCGCTTTCTGCAGGTGGGCGTGGCCTTGATCTTCGGCGTGGTAGTCAATCTCTGCTACTATCATATCTTCACCTTTGAAGTCAGCGGCTACCCGATGAGGATCGTACTCTGCATCCTCTCCTATCTGCTGCTCGCCATCTTCGTCGGCGGCGTGACGCTCATCAATCTCGCACAGACTCCCGGTGAAGGTCTCTGCTATATTCTGCAGGAACGCTTCGGACTGAACTTCTCCTGGACCCGTATGGGGCTGGACCTGATCTGCATCTGTGTCAGCCTGCTGATCACGCTCTTCTTCCACACCCCACTCCGCGTCAGAGAAGGCACCATCATCGGCATGGTCCTGCTCGGTCCCGTCATGAACTGGTGCATGAAGTGGGAGCGGCCGCTGCTTGAGAAGGTTCTGGATTGAGCGCATGTGCGAAATAACCTTATATTTAATTTGAATTTGATTTTTTCTCGCATTTTATGCTAGACTACTTCGCATATCGAATATCCCGAATCGTATGACACATGTATTGCCTGCCGGCATGTAAATCTGATCACAGATCGTATCTTTTACATGCTTACAGGGGATACATGTGTCTTTTTGCGCTTATTCGTGCTTTGAGCATCGGCATGTTCCTGCCAATGCTCTGACTATCATCACTTATAGGAGGGTTCTATGCCTAGTAATCAATTCCAGAGGATGGTGTTCGCGTTCATCACTGTGGTGATCACCGTACACGCTTATGTCTTCTACAGTCTCTATGTTGTCAATGGTGCGACGCTGATGTCCGTAACCGGACAGGGAAGCGTGCTTGCTGCGATCCATGCGCAGGGCGGTGTCTATATGTTCGGCCGCATGCTGCCGATCTGGGCCGTGATCCTGATCGAGTTCTGCTGTGCTTATGCGCTCGAGAACCTGCTCGGAAGTCCTATGTCCTTCCGTCTGGCCTGCCGCGTGTTCGATCCTCGTAAGAATCACCCCATGATCTTCGAGAGTGCAATCATCTGCGCAACCGTTGGAATCATGTGCCCCGCCATGAGCTTCCTTGCTGCATGGATGTACTATCCTTACTATGCGGGATTCAGCATCTTCACGCTGCTGGCCAACTGGCTCAAGCTCGTGTGCCTGAACTTCCCCTTCGCTTACTTCACCCAGCTCTTCTTCATTCAGCCCTTCGTGCGGGTCGCCTTCAAGGCACTCTTCCGCAAGCAGATCGAAGCGCGTGAAGCCGAGCAGAAGGCCGCCGAGGCAGCCGGCGAGAAGCTGCGTCCTCAGGATGAAACCGAGGCGATCGCCGATCTGTGGAAGCGAATCAACGAACTCGATGCCGATATCGGACACGAGCACAGGAAGAGAAAGGAACTCGAGAAGAAGATCAATATGTAGTGCAAAGAAAGCATCCTGCCTTGCGCCTGATTGGCGAAACCGCAGGATGCTTTCTTATGTTCTCTGTGAAATGCTCTATCCCCGGAACCAGAAGAGCAGCAGCGCGAAGAACTCCCGAAACATATTGTTGGGAAGATAGATACGCGAGGAAGCAGCCGGAATGCCGTAGATGGGACGCAGCCCCTGCTTTCTTGCCATCTGCAGGGCACGGAAGAGGTGAAAGTCGCTGGTGATCAGACCGAGGGCGGCACCTTCGGGAATGAGTCTGCAGCTGAACTTAAGATTCTCCTTCGTGGTGGTGGACCTGTCCTCCCGAAGTATACGGTCTGCGTCAATGCCATGGGCAATCATGTATCGCGCCATGACTTCCGCTTCGCTGGCCGGCTCGTCACTGCCCTGTCCGCCGGAGACGATACAGAGAGTCTGCGGGTTCTTCTCCAAATAAGCGATGGCACGGTCGAGCCTTCCCTGCAGCACGATGCAGGGCCCCTCCGAGAATACATGGCTGCCCAACACAAGGATAATGTCGAGATCCGTCGGCACCGGCAGCCGGAAGCACATGAAGATACAGGCTTCCACACAGACAAAGAAGACGAGGATCATCACAGCCACGGCGAAAATCAGCCTGCCGGCCTGTTCCGATAGATTGCGGAAGACTTCCAGGTACAAGGCGGCAGCCAGGAGACCTGCCGCCGCAGACATGGCAAACCAGACCAGGTGGAACCGGGTGACGGAACCGATCCGGTGCATGAGGATGCCATAGGTCAGGAAGATCAGAGCCGAAAAGATGCATAGAAGGATAGGAAGGGTCATACAGAATCCTTTCCTGTCCCGGTACGGTGCGAACGTTCCTCGAGGGCCCGCTTGACACTCGGGTACTGCTCCATGTCGGTGTGAGGGATGAACTTGGAGGCTCGCATGTGAATCATGAAGTCCGGGACACTTGCAAACTGGACACAGTAGATGGCGCTCAGGAGGTCCTGAATCTCCGCAAGCTTCCCGCGATTAGTGAGCAGGATGCGCGCTCCGTCGAGGGAGGAGTTCACGAGCAGGCTGAACTTCTCGCGGGGAAGATCCGGGAACATACCGATCGTGATGGCAGATTCCAGGTTCGCATGGCTGCAGAAGGAGCCGGACAGGTACATCTTATCTACATCCTCGAGGGTCAGCATGACGGAGTCGAGCAGGCAGTCGACCATCGTGTGAGCTGCCGCCTTGGTCTCTATATACTGAAAGATATCGGTCTGTGAGAAGTAGAGGGGGCTGCCCTGTGCAGACTCTTCTGCGCTTGCATAGACTGCAGCATAGCACTCCGTATCCTCTCGGTAAACGATGGACGGCGAAGCTTCCGGCTGCAGGTTGCCCTGGATATCGATCCAGCCTGCGAGGCGCATCTCTGCTACCAGATCGATGATGCCGGAGCCGCAGATTCCCATCGGCTTCCCGCCATCAATCGTGGTGTAGGTAAGCTTCGGACCATCGATTACAACGTGGTCGATGGCGCCAGGTTGAGCGGTGGTTCCGTACTTGCTGATATAACCTTCGAGAGCCGGTCCTGCGGCGCCGGCACCGGCAACCATCCACTCATTATTGCCGATAACCAGTTCACCATTGGTCCCCACATCGAAGAACATGCCAACTTCTTCATTCTTCCTGAGATCGACCGCCAGTAGTCCGCTGATAATGTCGCCTCCCACATAGTTAGATGCAGAGGGCATGATGTAGACCATGCCGGGGAAGTTCAGGTCGAGCTCTTCTCCCCGGAAGAAACCGGGATAGGTGGTCACCGGGGCATATGGAGCGAAGAATACCGTCGAAGCATCCAAGCCGAGCAGGAAGTGCACCATCGTCGTATTGCCGGAGATCACCAGCGCCGGGCACTGAGATGAGTCTACCCCGGTCGCCTGCCGGATGTCATCGAAGCACTTATGGAAGGTCTCAATCGTCGCAAGGCGCAGGTCATTCTTCTGCTTCTCTCCTTCCATGCCATAGATGATGCGGGTCAGGATATCTGTGCCGTATCTGCGCTGCAGGTTCTCTTCCTTGCACTCATAGAGAACCTCTCCCTCCGGCAGTCGCACCAGCTGGGCCTGAAGGGTCGTTGAGCCATAGTCGATAGCGATTCCGTAGTGGTCCGCCGTCGTATCACCGGGCTCCACACGCGTAACCACGGTCTCCCCATCACAATGAACGAGGGAAACCGTGTAGGCCGAGATGTACTCGCTGCGGAACATCGGGTAGAGTCTGCGCAGGACAGGAAGAGGAAGCTTGATATTCTCGAAGCCTGCCTCATGGAGGGCCGTAAGCAGACGCTGCTGATCGCTGATATTGTTATCCTCCGTTGGAAGGGATGAATGAATCAGAACTTTATCACTTAATGAAATAGAAATAGACATCATAGGGATCCTCATATGCTTTGATGGTCGAAAGACTTCCACGGAGATTATAGCATACTTTCGCCGGCGGGTGAATGAGAAGCAGAGGTCAATTCACGCGCCGGCGATTCCCGTTGACATTTCTCTGCCTTTGCCTTATAATTAGGATTCCAGATGAATCCTGTGAAGGATAGGATCTGTGTCAACCAGGGGTTGTACTGGTTTCGACGGGGATTCTGAAGTTTGGGCAGCCATCCGTGGACCGTGGCCACGTTAAAAAACGGAACTTAAATATAAACGCTGATAATAATTACGCGTACGCTGCCTAATGGCAGCTGCCGGCCTTAAGTTGCTCACAGCTTGAGTCACCGGTATTATGAACTGTGAGGCACTTTTCCGTCAAAGCTTTGAGATGGTAAAAGAATAGATGAAGCTACTAAGGGCTGAAGTCTGTCGCCGGACGTCAGCCGGAGGGAATGTCAATACAGCGACTGTGATGGGAGATACCTGGATGGACGGGTTTTCGGACAGGGGTTCGATTCCCCTCAGCTCCACTCGAGCGCTCAAGACGCCGGAACAGCAATGGTTCCGGCGTCTTACTTTTACAGAAGCTCATCTAAGACTCACGCTGAGCATCTGCAACAAGAATCCCCTGTCCATGACTTCCATGAACAGGGGATTCTTGTTATGTTAATGAGGAGAAATTCTTCATACTATCCGGCGTAACCTCTCACCTGTCAACAGACTGCGAATTCCTTTCTTCTCCCTCAGTTTATAACCATAGTTACAACTTCGAGTAACCGTAGCAATTGGCCAGCGCATCGATCTTGGCACCTGCCTTGCACATCGTGCACTCGGTGTAGTCACATGCGTGATAGTCGGGGATATCCGAAGTGTCGAACAGGTGGCTTACAGGCAGGCCCGCAATCTTCTCTGCGATGGAGAATATCGCCGCGATGCCGACAACCTCGCCGCCATAGTACTCGATACAGCGGATGGCTCTCATCACGTTCTTACCGGTCAGTACCGAGCCTGCCAGGATCAGGACCTTCTTGCCCTTGATCATGGGCTGGATGTTGTCTCGGATGATCATCTGGCGGGAATTCTCATTCTCTGCGGTAATCACATGGATGTCTTCCTTGCCATTCAGAGTGAAGATTCCGCTCTGAGACATCTTCATCGCCATATAGGCACCGACGATCTCGCTGCCATCCATGCACATGATGGTATCCACCGTCTGCTGATAGTTGTAGATGTCAGCCAGGGTGGTCGCTGCCTGAAGTGCTTCCGCCTGGCTGGTCTTCACATCCATGATATCCACATAATAATTCGTATGAGAATGAGTCATGGCAAAGTGTCCGGGCAAGACCTTGATCTTAATATTCGGATTGTTCTTGCAGAAAATCGTTGTAGATGCACCAATCATAGAAGCACTTCCTTTCTCTGAATCGCCGTAGGTAATGCACGATTCTATTGAATTTGTTCTGAATTTAGTGTAACACAATACCGTTTCTCTTGCAACTGTTGTCTGAATATTCTGCACTTAATTTTATTATTATTTTTCTTCAGATAATTAATCCGATTTATTTCTAACATTTATGAAAACAGTGAGCCATGGAGCCGGATCTTGGGCGCAGCAAAGCAGCGCACGAAGATCCGGATCTATGGCGAACGATCAAAAATGAGTATGAAGCGGGGCAGGGGCCCCGTGGAATACGAATTTTTGAAGCACAGTGAGAGCGAAGCGAAACTGTGCGTGTTTTCATAAGATATGGATCCGGATTTTGGGCGCAGCGATGCAGCGCACAAAGATCCGGATCTATGGCGCAGATTACTTCTTAAGGAAACCTCCCTGAATTGTGCGTCGGATGTTCTCTGCGTATGCCTCTGCCTTCTCTTCGATTCCTTCGATACCCAGGATGCTGCCCGGGTCATTCGCAGTCTCGAGTAGAGCAAAGTGAGGCGGCAGGATGAAGGTCTTGTTCATGTTCAGGCTGCTGATGAGCTGGCGGGCGAGGATATCGCCGCCGCTGTAACCGGAGACGATGATGCCGAAAAGATACTTATCGTAAAATTGTCTTCTGCGGTAGAGTGCCGTCAGCCGATTGATGAAGGCGCTGATATTGGCACTGACGGCATCGTTGTAGTTGGGACATAGCAGTACCAGGGCATCACAGTTCTCCACCTCCGGATAGACCTGCTCGACGATGACACCGCCATAGTAGCACTGTCCCTTCTCACTGAAGTGCATGCACATGGTAAAGGGGCACCCACCGCAGTCATAGATCTCACCGTTGCGAAGAGAGATCTCTACGATATCCATCTCCTCCTGCAGGTGTTCTCTTACCATCGACCAGAGCCGCATCGTATTCGAGGTACTGCGGATGCTGGCATGGAGGACGAGGACGCGGGGACGGCGGATGGCTGCCCCCGCATCCTTTACTGACACACCTGCTTCGGCACCGACTGTCTGCATTCCCTCACCATAGGCCGATGGGAATGTCCTGCCATATTGTTCTGCGAACGTCTTCTGCCTCTCGAGCATCTCCAACAGATTCCTCCGGTAGGCATCCATCAGAGGAAGACCCCAGTTGCGGGCATTTACCAGATAGTTCGCGAGAGATCCGGTCCCCTCCGTCAGGGGCCGCCCCGGGAAGGTGCAGCCTGCCTGATTGGCGGAGAAGACCAGTTCACGGCCAACCTGCTTGGTGTAATATTCTGTGCTTCCGTCAACAACGGCAGTAGCAATACAGCCTTCGAAGAAGTGCGGGTCCCGGCGGATCTTCTGCAGCATGAAGAGCCAGGCCGGAAGGATGCCCGTGTCACCGATACTGAGACAGAAGACCAGACCTGCATCGTGAATCGGTACCAGCTCATCTGCGGATTCGATGACGACCGGTTCCTTCAGCGATTCCCGGACAAGGGCCGGGATCCAGGAGCGATCGGCAGGGAAGGTCCCTGCTCCACCGGGAAGGATCATATACCAGTTCATCTGTACCCGCCTCCTTTTTCAGAATATTCAAGCCATGCGCGGCTTCGCCCTTCCTATGACTTCTACTCGCCCGATATCGCCTTCAGATTCTCCCAGGCCTTGCGGCAGCGTGCGTATACTTCCTCCGGAATTTCGGGATTCTCCACTTCCCATCCTGCCTCTGTCGCATGGTTGCGGCATCCGAAGTAGGCGCCGTCCATCCAGACAGAGCTGTAGTTCCATTCTCCGCGAAGAACCGCAAGGATCGAGTAAGCGCCGGAAGACAGTGCCGGTGCAATATAAGGCTTGAAGCCCATCTCCCGCATGACCAGATTGGCATGAACCGTCTTCTCCGTCAATTCTTCCGAGAGTCCTTCGTCATAATGCGTAAGTGAGTTGACGATCACCAGGTCCTCCCCATGAGGGCCATAGGCACGGCCCTCCGTGAGATAATCTGCGAAGCGTTCGTCCTTCCCTGCGAAGTAGGAGGCTCGGGCATTCATCACCCCCAGGCCGAAGCCCTTTACTCTGGCTGGATCGATGCCGGCTGTCATGGCCACCTTGCACAGGGGATCCACCGGATCAGATACGATGCCAAAGAGTCCCTGATAGCCCGCCTTCACCGCATCGGAAGCAATCTTGCGCACCAGGCCGGAGTTGGCGGCGAACTGTGCCATGCGCACGTCCCCCCTGGTCTCCGATACCGGAGGCACACGCAAGGAAGCACAGAAGAGAAACAGGTCGCAGTCGAAGAGTTCCTCTTCCTTCAGGATACGGACCTTCGGTCCCTGCTCTGTGGGTGTGGGCGGCTGAATCTGGTTGAGTTCGAATTCCCACCGCTCCGGGATGCCGGGACGCACGTCATAGATGCCGATCTCCCGGATGCAGTCACGCCCCATCAGACGAAGACCGATCAGGAGCATGCTGCCTACATCGCCCAGTGCGAAGAGGTGCACACGGAAGGGCTTCTTCTGATACCAGGACATGGCAGCCGGGGTGCCTACGAGGAAGGAATCCTCCGCGGCAGATTCGGTAGGGTTATTAATGAGATTCGAGATTCTATAGGTCATGGATGGCTCCTATCTTACTTTACTGCTTACTATGGCGCTGAGTTTATATCTTCTCCTTCCGCCATAGTTTTACTCTTCCGGATGATGGCGTCGTACTTCTTCCCCGTGGCTTCCGCCATAGTCTTGCTTCTACTTTACCCCTGCCATAGCTTCCAGGCGGACCAGACGGCGCAGGTCGTTCTCGACATAGACGGAGGCAGGAAGGTTGAGGTTGTATTCCATGTAGCTTCCCTTGTCAGGGCAGGTAGGCGAGAGGATGACCTCGCTCAGGCGGTCCAGGGTGAGATTCCTCTGGAAGGTATGCTGGTATTCGGTCTCCAGCACCCTAAGGATATCTCTGGCATTCTCCAGGCAGATGCGGGAGAGGTTGTAGACCTTCTCCATGTCATAGTTCATCAGGAAGGTCGGTGCTGCGTAGGGCAGAATCAGATTGACTGAGGTCAGGAGACCGGCCGCATTGGGGCTGGAGGACCTGACGCTGTCTCCGCCGATAAAGGGGTAGAGCGAGGACTCAACGAACCAGGATCTGAGATTCGGCAGGAAGTAGACACAATCTGCCTTCAGATCATAGCCGGTCGCCAGATCCTTACCGTTGGCTGTCATGATGCCGGTCAGGATCTCGCAGATATGGATATCCTTATCCTGCAGGTGCTTGTCAAGCTCGATCAATCGATAGCCCTTGTGCAGCAGATCATCTACCAGAATCACGTCTCTGCCGAAGGACTGAATCGTTCGCATCTGCGTATCCAACGGCGAGTATCCGGGGTACTCTTCAATCGTGAATCCATGCATATCCGAATTGAAGACCTTCTCCGTGTGAACTGTCTTCGTCACGGTGTTGGGAGCCACGGAACGACGCAGCATCTTGCCGAAGGGGACGCACATCTTCTCACCAAGCTGTCTTGGCTTCGTCTCCACATAAGGCACCTGATTGATCTCGGTGATCTTGCGCATCAGGCGATAGTGCATGATGGTCGAATCGAAGGAGAGGGACAGGGTGCCGGGATCGAAATCACGGATGGCCCACTACAGTTTGCGATGTGTCTCCTCCATCACCTGACGCACCCGTGGATTGGTATTGAAGGGTGCCTTAATGACCGTCTCCATATTCTTGGTGAGCACGAAGGGGCGATGCATGGATACGACCATGACCGTCTCTCCCTCGACCGCCGACAACCGCACGAAGCCCTGGCGCTCCAGCGTCTCCTCTGTCAGTTCCCTCTTCTCCTCCATCAACGGCGACCCGTGATAGAGGCAGTAGGTGAACTCTCCTGCCAGATAGTGGGCCAGCAGTTCGGTCAGTACGATCTGGTGGTAGTCATGATTCTCATCTCTGACCGGACCATAGATGGCCTTGATCAGCACCATTCTGCCCTTCACATGATTACGAATCTCCCGCGTTGTCCTCTGGTCATGGAACTCCGTCAGCAGGTCTCGGCCCTCGATCTTCTTCGCGGCCGCCACTGCCACCGGAACCCCGCCATGTTCCTGATCTCTGAGCAGAGTCAGCGTCACACCTTCTTCTCTCAGATTCTGAACGATAGCTTCCGAATTCCTGACCTTCTTCCAAATGCTCTTCTTCAACTCTTCGAAGATCTCGTCCGGGATGTTCCGGATGAACTCGCAGCTGATCGGGTGCGTAATCAGCACCGGCTTATACTGAGGCTCTCTTAAGTAGAGATTGTTCTCATAGATATAACGCTGCACCATAGGATCGATCAGATTCGCAATATCTCGGTTCAGATCGATATTGTCACGGATTCTGGTCGAACTGATATCCTCCAGCTGAATCGGAAGAGACAGTTCCTCCACATGCCCCAGGATGCCGGCAGTATCCTTGCGTGTATCACGGGCGGCATCGTAGTCATCCGCATGGCGGCGGAAGATAATGTGGTTGAAGTGGTGAATGGAGTGAGGGACCGGTGCCTTCTTATAGGCACTCGCGTTGGCTGTTACATCACTGCCTGCCACAATGTAGACTTCCTTGCCGGGGAACATACCCTCCAGGATCTCAAGATCTGCCGGATTGGCAATGTTGACCGGTACATCATCGGGGAAGAGGAAGACCCCGGGATCTGCCGCCACCGACATGCCGACGATCCTCCTTCGAATCAGGCGGGGCTGCGTCTTCTTGGACCAGGAGAACTCATCGATCGCCAGATAGACCTCATAGCCCATCTTGCGAATCTCCTCCACGATGCCTTTATGGCTCAGGGAGAAGGGATCGAAAGTACCGGGGAAGAAAGCCACCTTATCATAGGAAGGAAGTTCAATCTTGCCCACCTCCAGGAGATACTCGGAGATAAAGCGGTAGATATGGTTCATGGTCGCAGCATTGATCAGGAAGTCCAGACTTCCCTCCGCACGATCCTTCAGGATATGCAGACTCTTCTTGGCCAGAAAGTCAAAGTAAGCCCGCTTCTCGGTAAGCCCGATCTTCTTCGTACCGAAGATATAATCGCCGATGGCATAGAAGGCCTCTCGTGCTACCACATCATGCTCGCTGGCCATACCCTTGAGCATCAGGCCTAGCAGATGTGTTGCACGCACGCGGTGATCCTCCTCCATGGCAAGGTAAGCTTCCCGAGCCTCGGCTGTCTCCGGGCAAATGCTCTGCCCGCAGGTCTCGGTCTGCTCTTTGGCATACGCTGCTTCTCTGAGTTCCGGCAGTCTGTCACCAAGGACCGCCTGCATCTGTCTCTTCCTATAAGCGGGATACTCCCGCAGAAGTACGGCAATGGTATCCAACGTAATACTTGCCACCGGGTCACTCTCCGTGATCAGCATATGCTCGAGCATGGAGATGATCTCGTCCACTTCCTCCGGCTCCAGGCTCAGAATCAGTCGTCCCAGATATCGGGGAATGGTTCTTGAGAACTCATTCTCTCCGAACTCCAGACTCTGGATCAGCTCGATGGCAACCTCATTGCGGGACTCGTGAGAGACATCCTCCGCCAGAATCAGCAAGGTCTCGCCTGCCTTCTTACGCACATCCGTACACTCAGAGCCATTGATCAGATTCGCCAGATGCGTGATGGTGTGGACCGGCTGGTCATTCGTTCCTTCACGGAACTTATCCAGCAGGAACTGAATATTGACTACCTTGCAGATCCAGGGAGTTGCCGTCTTCAGATTCTCCAGGAAGGCCTCATTGATCATCGTGCGCACCATGTCGATGCTCTGCTCTGTCTGGGATTCCGGCGCACCAATATAAGCCCCGATCTTACGGCGCAGATAGCGGATGCTCAGATTCTTCTGATCCGGAATACGATCCAGGAACTGCAGGGCATAGGAGTAGACCATGCCGGATTCCGGCAAATGCTCCAGCACCAGGTTCATATAGTCGAGGATGGCTACCTGCAATTCCAGGCTGCCCTGCCCGGCGAAGTTCAGGCAGAAGCGAAGGAAGCTCTCCAGTTCTTCACTTCCATAGTCATCGAAGTTCATACTTCTCAGCGTGTGAAGCATACAGAAGGCTGTAAAGTCATCCCGATTCCAGTCCCGATACTGCTCGGCGATCACCTGAAGGAAGGCGTCCTTGCCGGATGGACGCGCATGCTCGAGGACAGAGACGCAGAGTGATGACATCTTATAGCCCAGCCACTTCCTGTGCTGCTCCGTCAGCTTATGATCCGGCACCAGCATACGCCGGAGCATGTCCCGGAAGAGATCCAGAGAGGTCTTCTTCTGCAGGAAGGGACGCATGCCCTGAGGGATCTCCTTGCGGTACTCGATATCGTAGCCTGCCATCAGGGAACCCATCAGGTTGGCTGCATCATTGCGGATGTCGCTCTCGCGGTGCATGAGCAGTTCATATAGGAAGCTGATGGTCATCTCCTTCTGGCGCTGGTTCATGTAGGTGCCGTACTCTTTGAAGATATTCAGATAGGTGCGGGTGCTCTTCCAGTCCTTCTCACTGCGGGCTGCCTCGAGGATATCCGTGAAGGAAGCTTCGTGGTTGAGGATGTGCATGAGGGAGATATTGTGACGGAAGGCTGTTCTCTTGTACTTTTCGATCACCGCTTGCCCATTCAACAGGGCGGAATCCGGAATATGAGCCGCCGGATAGGGCGTGCTGCTCAGGTCCGTCTGAACCCCCAGCGTATGCATATAGTTCTCGAAGTCCAGGAGCTTCGCATAGACCTTACAGTATCTGTGCCGCTTGGCGGCATCCACATTGTCAAGCTTGCTCAGGATCACATCGAAGGAATCCGCCAGCGAATAGAAATGGATGATCTCCACGCCATTCTCGCGGGTGCTCTTCACTCGGAAGTCCGCATAGATCAGAAGCAGGGACTCCAGAGACAAGTTCTCAAGCTCCAGATCCCAGGTCGAGTGATTCGCGGCAATATAAGAGATCTGAGGCATATCGTTCTGCTTCAGACAAAGGTCTGTATAATAATAATGAAGATAAGGTACCCGGCGAGACTCCGAATCCTTACATCCAAACTTGCCGATATCATGTCCGATGGCAGCCGCGGACATCAGTCCCAGATCCACCGGACTTCCCTTGGCCTTCATCTGGCGAGCCATGGTCATAGCCACATGGTGAACACCTGCGATATGTCCCAGAGTGTTGAAGGGCGTAATCTCGGCACCGATCCGCATGAACTCCAGATAGTAGGTGCGATGGCAGAATTCCAGGAAGGTCTCATACTCCTTCTCGGCGCCGCCGCCGCGGTATTCTTCCTCCGCTGCCAGATCATAGTGAAGGGTAGGATCGAACCCACCGATCTCCCATTCTCTCGCAACGCAGAGGCTGAGCATTTCCATATAGAAGGTCTTGCCCAGTTCATAGCAAGGCTCCATGACCGAAGGAAAGTTGATGGCATAGAGAGCATGCTTGCCATCCTGATAGAGGAAGTTCAGCCAGCCGCCCTCCGGTTCCGGGGACAGGCGGTCCATGATCTCACGGCAGACCTCCAGAAGCCCGGCGCATGTCAGCCCCTTCTCCATCAGGGCATGCAGGTCATGACGGAAGGAAGTCTTGTGCAGGACCTTCAGCATCTCTTTCTTGGTCCGGCCGAACTTCTTCAGCATGGACTTCTCTGTCATGCGTTCATCGATCTTCTGCTGGAATTCTTCACTCAGATATGTACTCATATATTCTACCTCCGGATACTCAAGCCCTTCGGGTTTCTTCTGACATTGTATCGAATCCTGCGCCTTCGGAATAGGAAGAAATCGCATAGATTCTTATACTATATTGTGATATTTTAAACAAATCCACGATTCCAGTTTACAACTTTCCTCCTCTGGTATCAATTTATCATAAGAAAATTATCCATGATTATAATTAGGATTCTTCGGCAGAAATGGCAGAATTCCTTCTGAACACCGACAAAGTCTTCTGTTAGTGTTAGCTATGTCTTGATCGCGATCTTCATTCCTTATCCTATAACATTCCCCTTTCTTCTGGTGATCAACCTTGACTTGATGGGTTTATCGGCAATATATTTCTTCAAATTATCATCAATCTATGATAAGATAATAAAATAGGGATAATGTGAAGTGAAGTTCTAAACTATACTTTATCTACGAAAGAAAGGAATCCAATCATATGAGTCAATCGGACCCGAGTCACAAAAGCAAGAAGTCCAAAGTAAGCTTTGGCATGTTCCTGGTCACCATCGGCGTTGTCTATGGTGATATCGGAACCTCCCCCATGTACGTTATGAAGTCCATCCTGGAAGGCAACGGAGGCATCGGTATGGTGGATGAAGAATTCATCATCGGTTCCCTTTCCCTGATTATCTGGACCATCACCCTGCTTACGACGATCAAGTATGTGCTGATCGCCATGAAGGCAGATAACCACGGAGAGGGTGGTATCTTCTCCCTCTACAGCCTGGTTCACAACTGTGCCAGGTGGTTGATCGTTCCCGCAATGGTCGGCGGCGCTGCCCTGCTTGCCGACGGCGTTCTCACCCCTGCCGTTACCGTCACCACTGCCGTGGAAGGTCTGCGAAGCATCGAGTTCTTCAATAACCTCCTGGGATCCGGTCAGGGCATCGTCATCCTGATCACGCTGTTGATCATCTCCACGCTCTTCATCATCCAGCGTGCCGGCACCAGCGCGATCGGCAAGATGTTCGGCCCCGTCATGCTGATCTGGTTCTCCTTCCTGGGAGTCACCGGTCTCATCAAGCTGACCGGCAACCTGCACATCCTGATGGCCTTCAACCCCATCCGAGCGATTCGCCTGCTGGTGAGCCCCAACAACAAGAGCGGCTTCATGATCCTTGGCAGTGTCTTCCTGGCAGCCACCGGTGCCGAGGCTCTCTACTCGGATATGGGTCACGTCGGCAAGGAGAATATCTATGCCTCCTGGCCCTTCGTCAAGGTGTGCCTGATCCTCAACTATATGGGACAGGGTGCCTGGATCACCCAGCATATCGGCGATGCTTCCCTGATGAGCATCGAAGACCTGAATCCCTTCTACCTGATGCTTCCCGAGATGCTGCGCCCTGTCGCCATCATCCTCGGTGCTTTGGCTGCAGTCATCGCTTCCCAGGCTCTGATCACCGGCTCCTATACGCTAGTGTCCGAGGCAACCCGTCTGGACCTGATGCCCCATGTACAGATCCGCTACCCTTCCGATACCAAGGGTCAGATGTACATCCCTCTGGTCAACAATGTGCTCTGGGTCGGCTGTTCCGCAGTCGTTCTGTACTTCCGAAGCAGTGCCCGCATGGAGGCAGCCTATGGCCTTGCGATCACAGTTACGATGCTGATGACTACGACTCTGCTTGTTATGTTCCTCGCCTACCTGATGCATAAGCCAGCTCTGGCCGTTCCCGTCGGTGTCGTCTTCGGAGCCATCGAGATGGTATTCTTCATCTCGAGTCTCGGTAAGTTCACCCGCGGCGGCTATGTTGCCGTGTTCATGGCCCTCCTGCTTTTCACGATCATGGTCATCTGGTACCGCGGTACACAGATCGAGCAGTCGCAGCGTGTCAGTCTGGACATCCACGATCAGATTGACAATATCGCTCGCCTGATGAATGATCAGACTATTCCTCTGTGTGCAGAGAATCTGGTCTATCTGGTCAGGGGTGATGCCCCCGGCATGATTGACCGCGATGTTCTCTACTCAGTTCTGGATAAGGATCCCAAGAGAGCGGAAGCCTACTGGTTCGTCACGATGCACATCCTGGATGATCCCTATACCATGAACTACAGAGTCGACACTTACGGTACCGACTTTATCTTCAAGGTCGACCTCTATCTGGGCTACAAGGTGGATCAGCGAATCAATGTCTACATGAGAAAGATCATCTCCGACCTGCTGGCCTCCGGAGAACTTCCCGCTCAGCAGAGAAGACACTCCATCTATGGTCCTTCTCCTGTCGGAACTTTCAAGTTCTGTATGCTTCGGAAGTCTCTGCTCTCCGACAGCGAGCTTTCTACTTTCGACAATGTGCTCATGTCCCTGAAGTATACGATCCGAAGATTCGCAGGATCCCCGATTCAGTGGTACGGTCTGGAGACCTCCTCCGTCATCATCGAGTATGTACCGCTCTTTATTAAGCAGAGAGCAAGTCATACGGAGCAGTTGACGAGAATTGACTAATACGAAACCGAAAACTTTATAACCAATCACGAAGAAAAGGGAGTATGAAGACGCATTCACGTTTTCATACTCCCTTTTGATAATTACTTTAATTGATAACCGATTGCCAGCGCCCGGTCAGGAATATACCGCTGAATCAATAGGTCTCTTACTTCTAGAATGTAATATCATCCTTACTCTTCAGGAGACTTGCTCCGGAAGCGATGATGAAACTGCCTGAGATCGTGGACATCACGCCTGCACAGATGATCAGGATTCCCAGAACCAGATTCACGGTTCCGGACTTCTTCATAACTTCGTAAATTCTCTCCATAACAAACCTCCTGCAGATATATTACTTGCCCTTCTGAACAATATTGATCAGACGTCCGGGAACATAGATCTCCTTCACGATCGTTCCGGTCAGCTTTGCTGCGAACTCTTCCTTAGCAGCTGCCAGAGCATCTTCCTTGGAGATATCGGTAGCGAGCATCAGCTTGCCTGCCTTCTTGCCGTTGATCTGTACCATGATCTCAGACAGCTTCTCTACGGTCTTTGCCTCATCCCACTCAGGCCAGCATGTCTGGTAGAGCTTGCCGCCGTAGTTCTCGATCTCCCACAGTTCCTCAGTGATATGAGGAGCAACGGGGTTCAGCAGAACCAGCAGAGCCTTATAATCAGCCTTGGTGATCTTGCCTGCCTTGTAGAAGTCATTGACCAGACTCATCATAGCTGCAATACCGGTATTGAACTTCATATCCTCGAAGTCGTTGGATACCTTCTTGATGGTCTGATGGATCGCAGTCTCCAGAGCGGGGCTGTATTCCTCGCCGTCAACTACGATATCCTGCAGCTTCCATACACGATCCAGGAATCTGCGGCAGCCCTTTACACCATCGTTGGACCAGCTGGCAGCCAGATCGAATGCACCGATGAACATCTCATAGGTTCTCAGGGTATCTGCACCGAACTCATTCACGATATCGTCCGGATTGATAACATTGCCGCGGGACTTGGACATCTTCTCGCCGTTCTCACCCAGGATCATACCATGAGAGGTTCTCTTCTGATAAGGCTCGGGGCAGGGAACTGCGCCCTGATCATACAGGAACTTATGCCAGAATCTGGAGTAGAGCAGATGCAGGGTGGTATGCTCCATACCGCCGTTGTACCAGTCAACGGGCATCCAGTACTTCAGAGCCTCGGGGCTAGCCAGGCACTCATTGTTGGTAGGATCGGTATATCTCAGGAAGTACCAGGAAGAACCAGCCCACTGAGGCATGGTATCCGTCTCACGCTGTGCAGGGCCGCCGCAGCAAGGGCAGGTGGTGTTCACCCACTCGGTCATAGCAGCCAGAGGGGATTCACCGGTGTCGGTAGGCATATAGGACTCAACCTCAGGAAGCTCCAGAGGCAGTTCGCTCTCATCCAGCGGAACATAGCCGCACTTGTCACAGTGAACGATCGGGATGGGCTCGCCCCAGTATCTCTGACGGGAGAATACCCAGTCACGCAGCTTGAAGTTGGTCTTGGGAGTACCC
>R17__coassemble_331_pt1 | contig 26527 bp, 15 predicted proteins | sample R17__metabat2_low_PE_029 | metagenome-assembled genome bin R17
ATATAAAATTTTTATGTGAAAACGGGGGGCCGGATTTATGCTGCCGGCACCGCTTTTGTATTGGATTATGTTATGTAATTATGGTTTCGCTCTTTTGGGTACGTGTCCGCGAACGGAGTGCTCCAAGCTTATTCACTTTCCAATGATTCCCACTTCTCCATCCATTCCATAATCTCTTCCTGGATGGCTTCCTTCTCCTTGTTCAGTTCCTGCAGCTTAAACATACTGCAGAAGATATCTTCATGGGTCATGAGTTCGTCAATCTCAGCATCACGGGCTTCCAGTTTCGAGATGGCATCCTCGCACTTCTTGATATCATTCTCTCTCTTTCGCTTCCTGGCTTGGGCTTCCTTCTGTGCCTTCCAATCCATAGCACCTGCGGTGTTAGCGGCTTGCGCCTGCACGGCGGCAGCGGCTTGCTGCACCGTCTTGCCCTTCGCACCATCTCTCTGCGCAATGGCTATAGCAGTCAGGCTGTCTCGCTTCTCCAGATAGTAATCATAATCGCCGATATAGCTTACGAAGAGCTGATTGGTCAGTTCCATAATCTTGGTCGCCGTCTTGTTGACGAAGTATCTGTCATGGGAGACATAGAGAACGGTTCCGGTGTAGTTTGTCAGTGCTTGCTCCAGGATCTCCTTGGAGATCATATCCAGATGGTTGGTCGGCTCATCAAGAATCAGAAAGTTGCAGGGAGACAGGATCAGCTTCGCAAGAGACAGTCGTCCGCGCTCACCGCCGGAGAGATCAGAGACTCTCTTGAAGACATCATCTCCGGTGAAGAGGAAGGCTGCGAGTGTATTGCGGACCTTGGTATTGTTCAGGTCCGGGTAGGTATTCTGAATCTCGTCGAAGAGGGTATTCTCTTCCGTCAGGAGCTGCTGTTCCTGATCGTAGTAACCGATGGTAACTTTAGAGCCTAAGGTACAGGAACCTTCGTCGGCATCCAGAAGACCATTGATGATCTTGAGTAAAGTCGTCTTGCCGGTACCATTGGCACCGATGATGGCGACACGCTCTCCTCTCTTGATCTGGAAGCTGGCACCTCGGAAGAGTGTGTTGGTACCGAAGGACTTGGACAGATTCTCGATGGTCAGGACATCGTTGCCGCTGGTGATATTGGGCTCCAGCTTGAAGAACATGGAGTCATTAAGCTCCATCGGCTTCTCCAGGCGCTCTACCTTATCGAGCATCTTTTCGCGGCTCTCGGCACGCTTGATGGACTTCTCACGATTGAAGGACTTGAGCTTGGTGATGACCTCTTCCTGATGCTTGATGTCAGCCTGCTGGTTAAGATAAGCCTTCATTGCGGCATCGCGCAGCATCTTCTTTTTCTCTGCATAGGCCGTATAGTTGCCGGTGAAGTTGGATACATGGCTGTTCTCCACTTCGATGACGCGGGTAACGATGCGGTCCAGGAAGTAGCGGTCATGGGCAACCAGAACCACAGCCCCGGGGTAAGAGGTCAGATAGCCTTCGAGCCAGGTGATGGAGGCGATGTCCAGATGGTTGGTCGGCTCATCAAGAAGAATACAGTCAGGCTTAGTAAGCAGGAGCTTGCCAAGGGATACTCTGGTCTTCTGACCGCCGGAGAGAGCAGAGCAGGGTCGGTGGAATTCGTCTTCGCCGAAGCCGAGACCCTTCATGACGCCGATGATCTCACTCTCATAGGCATAGCCATTCTGCAGTTCGAAGTCATGGTTCAACTGTGTGTATCTCTTCATCATCAGATCCAATGTCTCACCGGAAGCAGACTTCATATCCTGCTCCAGACGGCGGATCTCTTCCTCCATGGCAATCAGAGGAGCCTTGGCGGATCGGATCTCTTCATATATGGTATTGTCGGAATTCAGGTCCTGGTGCTGGGCCAGATAGCCAATCGTCTTGCCTCGGGCAATGACAACTTCGCCGGTATCGGGAGTCAGCTCTCCAATCAGAAGCTTCAGCAGGGTGGACTTGCCGGCACCATTGATTCCGACGATGGCAAGCTTATCCTTATCATCGATACGGAAGGAGGCGTCCCGGATGATCGGGTCCACCGAGAAGGTCTTTGAAAGGCCGCTAACAGATAAAATCATAGGAATCATCCTCATCTTTCATAAGCATCACTAGTTATCTTATAATAACTTTCTCTTCTGTGCAACACATTGACAATATTTTAATTAGCAATTATAATGAATTTAGTTTGATTTAGTTATTATTTTCACATAATTTAGCTTGTGTATGGATTTATAGAAGGATGGTATAATATTGGATAGAAGACCGATCTCTGCGGCAGTCATCAAGCGTCTGCCCAGATATTATCGTTATCTCCAGGAACTTCAGAATGAGAAGGTGGAGAGAATCTCGTCGGAAGAACTGAGTCGGCGTATGGGAGTGACGGCTTCCCAGATTCGTCAGGACCTGAATAATTTCGGCGGTTTCGGACAGCAAGGGTATGGATACAATGTGGAATATCTGAAGACGGAGATCGGTAAGATCCTCGGTCTGGATCACACACACAACATGATCATCATCGGAAGCGGTAATCTGGGCAAGGCAATCGCCGGGTATACGAAGTTCGAGAATCGCGGATTCATCGTTACGGGACTCTTCGACAGCAATCCGGAACTGGTGGGCAGGATGGTTCGAGACCTCACCATTAAGTCCATGGATGATCTGGAAGGGTTCCTTCAGGAGAATGAGGTATCGATTGCGGCACTGACGATTCCCAAGCATGATGCTCAGGCTGTTGCAGATATCCTCTGCAGCAATGGTGTGAAGGCTATCTGGAATTTCGCACATGTGGATCTCAGTGTGCCGAAGCATGTTCATGTGGAGAATGTCAACCTGATCGAGAGCCTGATGCAGCTGTCCTTCCAGCTGACGAAGGAAGAAAACTAGAAAGATGACCGGCACTCTGAGGATGATCTTCAGAGTGCTTTTTCATATCAGGAGGATAAGTCATGAGATATCTTGTAAGCAGTGAAGAGATGAGAGCCATGGACCATTATTCCATTGAGACCATCGGGATTCCATCTATGGTATTGATGGAGCGGGCGGCTCACAGCGTAGTGGAAGAGATCCATAAGAGAAAAGGGTTCGGACTTCGCGTCCTGATCCTGTGCGGTACCGGCAACAATGGGGCGGATGGTCTGGCGATGGGGCGCATGATGAGCCTGGAAGGGGATGATCCTACCATCTGTGTTGTGGGAGATCCAAGCCATGGAACCGGTGAATGGCTGGAGCAGGAGAGCATCTGTCGAAAGATGGGCCTCAAGATGATCTATGAGAGAGAGAACTTCGGCTTCATCGCAGAGCAGAGGTATGATATCATCGTAGATTCAATGCTGGGCACAGGTCTGGGACGGCCGGTGCGCGGTTCTTACGCTTGCTGTATCGAGGCAGTCAATCAATCGAAAGCTTATGTTGCAGCGGTGGATATTCCCAGTGGAGTCTCTGCGGACACCGGAGCAATCCTCGGAACTGCGACTCGCTGCGATCTGACTGTGACCTTCCAGTATCAGAAGGTGGGTCTGGCCCTCTTCCCCGGTGCAGAGTATGCAGGGGAATGTGTGGTTCGTGATATCGGCATCGTGCCCCGGGGACTCTCGGAAGTGAAGCCTCGAGCATTCACAAGAGGACCGGAAGAACTTGAGAACCTTCCCGCCAGACCGGCCTGGTCCAACAAGGGGACCTTCGGCCGTGTGCTGGTGATCGCAGGCTCCCGAAATATGGCAGGGGCATCGATCCTTGCAGGGGAAGCTGCCTATCGGACCGGCGCCGGTCTGGTTCGGCTCTTTGCGCCGGAATGCAATCGGGAGATCCTGCAGACATCGCTTCCTGAAGCCATCCTTACTACATATCCGGAAGAGGAGGAACAGATTCCTGCCATCAGAAGCTCTCTGATGGATGCCGTGAATTGGGCGACAGCTATCGTCATCGGTCCGGGACTTGGCAGATCGAAGATTGCGGAAGAATTGGTGAGCCAGGTGATCACTGGCACCAGGCTTCCCACCGTTATTGATGCGGATGCTCTGAATATTCTGGCCATTCATCCGGAGTGGATGAGGACTTGTATGGAGCGATTCTATATCCTCACTCCGCATATGGGAGAGATGTCCCGCCTGACCGGACAGTCGATCGGTGAGATCAAGGCTGATCCTGTTCATACAGCGAAGAACTATGCCGATCAGTGGAGATGTGTCGTGGTGCAGAAGGATGCGAGAACCGTGGTATCATCGGTGAATTCCGAGGTGTCCTATATCAATCTCTGCGGCAATTCCGGAATGTCCACCGGAGGAAGCGGTGACGTGCTTGCGGGAATCATCGGCGGATTGCTGGCAGCAGGTATGGAAGCCTTCGACGCGGCAAGCTATGGCGTTCTGATGCATGCCCATGCCGGAGATCAGGCGGCGGAGAAGTACGGGGAGAGAGCGATGCTTGCAAGGAATCTTCTGGAGTATGTCCGCTGATATATCTTATAGAGCCTATATATGAGGGAGTTACCATAGTCAGTTGCCTGGAACTATGTCGAAAGGACTGCGAGCGCATCGGGCGCTATAGTCCATCGGCCAGGAACTATGTCGAAAGAGCCCTGAACGAATCGGGCGCCATAGTCCATCGGCCGTGAACTATGTCGAAAGGGCTCGAGCGCATCAGGCACCATAGTCCATCGAGCGGGAAGTCGATGGGATAAGAAAAAGAAAGAAATTCTAAGGAATTCACTTGAAAGCTCTCTTGACTCATGGTATCATCATAAGGATGGTGCCCTGCAGTAGGGCAATCCGTGATGATAGAACAATAATGAAAGAATAGGAGAATCAGTATGTCCGGACATTCCAAATTTTCTAATATTAAGAGAAAGAAAGAGAAGAACGACGCAGCTAAGGGTAAGATCTTCACCCGTATCGGCCGTGAGATCGCAGTAGCCGTTAAGGAAGGCGGCGCTGATCCCGCCAACAACAGCAGACTGCGTGACTGCATCGCTAAGGCGAAGGCGAACAATATGCCCAACGATACCATCGATCGTTCCATTAAGAAGGCAGCAGGCGAAGGCGGCAACGTGAACTACGTAGTAGCTACCTACGAAGGCTATGGCCCCAACGGAACCGCAATTATCGTTGAGACTCTGACTGACAATAAGAACCGTACCGCATCCAATGTCCGTAACGCGTTCACTAAGGGCGGCGGAAGCGTAGGCGCACAGGGCTGTGTATCCTTCATGTTCGATAAGAAGGGACAGATCATCATTCCTAAGGAAGACTTTGAGATGGACTTCGATGATCTGATGATGATCGCACTGGATGCCGGTGCCGAGGATATCACCGATGAGGAAGATAGCTACGAAGTAATCACTGATCCCGATGACTTCAGTGCCGTTCGTGAAGCACTGGAGAAGGAAGGCATCCCTATGGTAGAAGCTGACGTTACCATGATTCCTCAGACTTATGTAACCCTGACCGATGAGGACGACATCAAGAGAATCAACAGAACGCTGGATCTGCTGGATGATGACGATGATGTACAGTATGTATATCACAACTGGGAAGAATAATAACTTCAACCGATGAATCAAAGATCAAAGACCACCTGCCTTGCCGAATACAGCATGGCAGGTGGTCTTTTTCGAATCATTTCACCTGTTTCGGGGAATCTTGCGTATCGGTGAGGGATTCCTGCTTTGTGAAACGGAAAGTATGTGATAAAATAATAGGGAAACTATGAAATCAGATATTATTGTTAAGATACATACGTGAGAATCTTGCAGCAGCAGACGCAGTTTTTGAACAGGGGAATAACATGGGTAAGACGCAGGACATTAACATCAGAGCCATGGATCAGATGGCGCAGCTCAATGACCAGCTGATGCAGATCGGTTATACAGACAAGGAGAGGGAGACCATTCTGGTCCGCCTCTTACTTTGCATGTTCGCTGATGATACAGAGGTCATTGACAGAGGCTCCTTCTTTGCATTCATCGATAAGTGTACGGACTATGGGACGGCCGGCATGGAACCGCTGAATCGACTCTTCCGAGTTCTCGGCGGCAGAGAGGCTGCTCCGGAAGATATCGAATTCGAAGAGAGAAGATATCCGGAACTTGCACACTTCCCTGCTATCAGTACGGTCATCTTCGACGAACAGATTCCGGACCGCGGACTCAATGCCTTCTTCTGGCTCTTATTGCAGAACAGCAGGGATATCCCCTGGCGCAAGCTGTCGCCGGCCATCTTCGGTGCCATGTTCCAGGAGATCATGAATCAGGACGATCGCAAGGAGTGGGGCGCTTTCTATACTTCCGAGGAGAATATCCTGCGCTGCATCCGGCCGCTCTTCCTGGATGAATTGGCGGCAGAGCGCAAGGCGGCTGCCGGCAATCGCAGGAAGCTGATCAATTTTCAGAAGAAGCTTGCGGGTCTGACCTTCCTGGATCCGGCCTGCGGCTGCGGCAACTTCCTGATCCTGATCTACAGAGAGCTGCGTCGCCTGGAACTGGATGTGGTCAAAGAACTCTACGACACCAGTCAGCGTGTACTGGATATCAGCCTCTACTGCAAGGTGAACACCGGGCAATTTTATGGTCTGGAGATCGAGCCCTTCCAGGCGCAGATCGCCAGAATCGGTCTGTGGCTGGTGGATCGCCAGATGAATCAGGAAGCCGCGGAAGAATTCGGCATCGGTTCCTGCCTGACACCCTGGATCCGGCCGGTCAAGATTCATGCCTGTAATGCCCTGAATACCGATTGGAATGAAGTGGTTCTCTCTGAGCATCTGAGCTATATCGTCGGCAACCCTCCCTTCCTGGGAGCCCGGCTGATGAACAGCAGCCAGAAGCAGGATATGAAGAATGTCTTCTGGGGTCTTCGTTCGGTCGGCAATCTCGACTACGTAACGGCCTGGTACCGTAAGGCTGCCGAATATATGATGGGCACCCGCATTAGGGCTTCTTTCGTATCGACCAACAGCATCTGTCAGGGTGAACAGGCTTCCATCCTCTGGAAGGAGATGAAGGAAGGCTTCAACATGACGATCGACTTCGCCTGGAAGACCTTCATCTGGAACAATGAAGCGAAGAATCAGGCCAAGGTGCACTGTATCATCGTAGGATTCTCTGATGCTCAGGTCGTAAGCCGTGGAGATCAGCTCAAGTATAAGGTCCTGTATGTCGAGAATCAAAAAGAGATCCAGAGACGCCGCGTTCCTAACATCAATGCTTACCTTTCTGCAGCACCGGATATCTATGTCGGAAGCAGAAGAAAGCCGATCAGTGATGTGCCGGAGATGGTCTTCGGAAGCATGGCCAACGATAACGGCCACCTAGTACTCTCCCCGGAGGAGCGCAGTGAGTTGATTCACACCTATCCGAATGCACGCAAGTGGATCCGCCCTTATCTGGGATCTACGGAGTTCATCAATGGTCAGGAGAGGTACTGTCTCTGGCTGAAGACAGAAGGAGAGTCTGAGGAGGACTTCCGTCTGATTCCCGAGATCGCGGAGCGTATCAAGCGTGTGAAGAACTTCCGCCTCTCAAGTAAGCGGGATGCGACACAGAAGCTTGCGGAGACTCCGGAACGCTTCGGTGAGATCCGCCAGCCCAAGGAAGGAAGCTATATCCTGGTTCCGAGAGTATCCTCCGTAAGGAGACCTTATATCCCCATGGGATTCGTATCCTCTGAGTGGATCGCAAGCGATGCAGTGCTGATCATCCCGGGAGCGGACGAGGCCGTCTTCGCTATTCTGACATCGGCGATGCATATGATCTGGGTCAGCACGATCGCAGGGCGTCTGAAGAGCGACTTCCGCTATTCAGCGACGGTCGTATATAACAACTTCCCATTCCCTGAAGTAAGTGAAGAACAGCACGAATCGCTTGAACAGTGTGCCATGAAGATCCTGGATATCCGCAGTCAGTATGCCGGAGCCCCGCTGTCTGCACTCTATGATCCTGATCGTATGCCGGAAGATCTGAAGGGAGCTCACCGGGAACTGGATGAGCTGGTAGATGAGATCTATGGATGTACGGGAATGGATGAGGAAGAGAAGCTCGTGGAACTCTTCCGAAGATACAGGGAACTGACCGGAGAATCGTAGGTTCGTATATCATGGGAGGTGCTTGCCGGGCACTTCCGGATGATGATTGAGGTGGAGATATGGCAATGATGCGTTTAGACCGCTTCCTGTCGGAGATGGGAGCCGGTACCCGCAGTGAGATTAAGGAGGCCTGCCGCAAGAAGCAGGTCAGAGTGAACGGAGAGCTTGCGAAGAAGTCGGATCTGAAGGTAGATCCGGATATGGATCAGGTAGAGTACAAGGGAAGTCCGGTCGTCTATGCAGCCTATGAGTACTATATGCTCAACAAGCCGGCCGGTGTAGTGACGGCGGTGGTGGATCCCCATCAGAAGACCGTGATCGACCTGATCACCGGGCAGTCGAGGAAGGACCTCTTCCCTGTGGGGCGTCTGGATAAGGATACTGAGGGGCTTCTCCTGATCACGAATGACGGACCCTTATGCCAGAAGCTCTTATCCCCGAAGCACCATGTGGATAAGGTCTACTATGCGAGAACATCGGGAGAGATGAAGCCTGAGTGTGTGGACAAGTTCCGGGAGGGTCTGGATATCGGAGATGAGAAGCTGACACAGCCGGCGGAACTGAAGATCCTGTCGGTAAAGCCTGTGGAGTGCACGGCAGAGGATGCGGAAGCTTCCGGCTATGAATCCGAGATCCTTCTCACTCTCACCGAGGGCAGGTATCATCAGGTCAAGCGGATGTGTGAGGTGGTCGGATGTACGGTGATTTATCTGAAGCGCCTGTCGATGGGAAGCCTGAAGCTCGATGAGAATCTGGCGGCAGGGGAGTATCGGAAGCTGACAGAGGAAGAAGTGGAGATGCTCAGGAAGTAGAAGAGCAAAGGCTTGGCTTGACGGGCATTGGTAAGTATTTATTCAGATGTCGGTATGATGGTATGCACAGAGGAATAATTCTGAAGCAGGCATCAGTGGATACCCTGGATCAGACTTATCTGGGCCTTCATGTCATGAGCTATGAGATGGCAATCCGGAATCTGAAAGATTTATATAAGAAGAGAACGAATCCGTAAAAGTTAAAGATGACATCGGATAAAAAACGGGAAGAGTCCCTTAGGGACTCTTCCCGTTTTTATGATAGATCCGGATTACATTAGATATTCAGCAGATCACTGTATACCTTCAGTGCACCGTCGGTATTGTGAGCCAGAACCTTCTTGGCCAGAACCTTACCCAGCTGTACACCTTCCTGGTCGAAGCTGTTCACATTCCATACGAATCCCTGGAACATGATCTTGTTCTCGAAGTGAGCAAGCAGTGCGCCCAGAGCTTCGGGAGTCAGCTGCTCGCCGATGATGATGCTGGAAGGACGTCCGCCTTCGAAGTTCTTATTCTTATTGTCATCTGCCTTGCCGCAGGCGAATGCTACGATCTGAGCGGCAACGTTTGCGCAGAGCTTCTGCTGGCTGGTGCTGCCCTGGATCACAACATCGGTACCAATCTGGCTGCTCTTGAATCCGATGAACTGCAGAGGGGTGATGTTGGTTCCCTGATGAAGCAGCTGATAGAAGGAGTGCTGTCCGTTGGTACCGGGCTCACCGAAGATGACGGGACCGGTGATGTAGTTCACGGGCTCACCGAAACGGTTCACGGACTTACCGTTGGACTCCATATCTGCCTGCTGCAGATGTGCGGGGAAGCGGCTCAGTGCCTGAGAGTAAGGCAGAACTGCGGTAGCGGGCATGCCGAGGATGTTGCGCTCGTATACACCGATCAGTGCGTCCAGCATCGCAGGGTTCTCCAGAACATTCTTGTTGGTGGAGAGCTTATCTTCCTCTGCTGCGCCATTCAGGAATCTTGCGAAGATCTCAGGACCGAAGGCCAGAGACAGAACAGCACCGCCGACAGCGGAAGTGGAAGAGTAGCGGCCGCCGATATAGTCATCCATGAAGAAGGCTGCCAGATAGTCATCACTCTTAGCCAGAGGAGAAGTCTCACTGGTAACGGCGATCATGTGCCTGGAAGCATCCAGACCGGCATTCTTCAGGGCGTCCTTAACGAAGGACTCGTTGGTCAGGGTCTCAAGAGTCGTACCGGACTTGGATACCAGAATGAAGATCGAGTGAGCAACATCTACAGAATTCAGTACTGCGGCAGCATCATCGGGGTCAACGTTGCTGATGAACTTAGCTTCCATCTTGAAGCAGCCGTTAGCCTTCGCCCAGTTCTCCAGAGCCAGGTACATAGCGCGGGGACCAAGATCGCTTCCGCCGATACCAATCTGGACAACGGTGGTGAACTTCTCGCCGGCTGCATTGGTGATCTCACCTGCATGTACCTTGTCAGCGAATTCAGCGATGCGATTCTGCTGAGCCACATAGAAGTCACGCTTGTTCACGCCATCGGCGATGACATCCTTGCCCAGCTGTCCGCGGGTCAGCTGATGCAGAACCAGACGGTTCTCACCGGTGTTGATCACAGCACCATTGTACAGTTCTTCAAACTTCTCAGCGAGCTGAGCTTCCTCAGCCAGAGCAGCCAGCTGCTCAAGAACCTTCTCATCGACAGCCTTAGCGCCATAGTTGTAAGCCATGCCGGCAGCCATAGGAATGCTGTAATTCTTCACACGAGCTGCACCGGACTCACCGCTCATAACCTCAGGCAGGTTCACACGATAATCGGAAGAAACCAGAGCCTGGTAGGAAGCCAGGGTATCAAGATTGTCCCATCTAACCATAGATAAAAATCCTCCATGTATATATAAGATTGTGTTTTGCGATAGTTATATCCTTGTCATTATACATGAAAAGATAGGAAGATGCCACAGGTTTTTAGGTTTTCAGGATGGCAAGTGGACGAAAAGGGTGTACGAAGTAAGTGCACTTTTTTCGTACATTGGGAGTCCCGCCTGCATAACTGCATTCCGCCTGCAGCAGGGCATTTGTGGGGACGGATATAGAGATACAGCATGGCAATTGAATGCAATAATTCAGAAATTGATTCAGATGGAAGCCAGAGACCTCAAGGAATAATTTACCCAAACTCCGAATTATCTGATTAGAAAGCAAAGGAACGAGGAAAGCACTCGAAGAGTTCTCTTCTTACCTGATCCGCAGCGGGTGGGATGAGAATCCGGGAGAGATACGGAATGGAAACGCGAAGGAAAGCTTGAACAAATTGCAGTAAATGGAATTTATGGAATTCAATTTGTATCGGATAATTTCCATGGCGTCATAAAGTTCAAATGCACTTCCTACTGACTCATTCGACTTCATCTGGCAGAAATCGTACCATAGCATCTGTCACTGGACTTTGTATATGACCCCTAATTAGAATAACCAAGAAAGGCTGAAACAATGGAAAGAGCACTGAAGTTAGGAATCAACAGCAAGGACATCGTTCGTAAGCTCCCCGAATGGGCCGAGATCGTTCGCGAGATCAATGGCGTTAAGGTTTACAACATGTCCGTATTCGACAATATTATGTCCTACAATCAGGACAATCTGGATGGCGACGCCATCGACTACTATGGAACGAAGGTCACCTACGGCGAACTTCCCGCCCTGCGCGATGCTTACTCCCGCGGTCTGAAGCTCTGCGGCGTGAAGGAGAACGATGTCGTGACTCTGTGTCTGCCGGTAAGCATCGAGAACCTGATGCTGCTGTTCTCTGTGAATCAGCTGAACGCCATCACGAACAACGTGAACTTCCTCTTCCTGAAGCATGACTTCGAGCGCTATACGCTGGAGAAGCATTCCGAGATCATCGTAACACTGGATGCCTATCTCCCTTACTTCGTAGACCACCTGCAGAACAGCAACATCAAGAAGGTTCTGATCATGAGCCTGGATGACTTCCTGCCGGCACACAAGAAGGGTATGTTCCTGAACTATCCCGATATGCCCAAGAAGATGAAGTCCGTATTCAATCCGGAGAAGATTATGAACTGCATGATGAATCTGCACAAGATCAAGGGTGTACAATTCCTTCGCCTGATGGATGTTCTTCAGCACGGTATGCAGAGTGATATTGAGGTTCCCCATGGTCCCATCGATATCGACCGCGATGTGACCTACTACTACACCAGCGGCACCACCGGAGCCCCCAAGTGTGTAGTATACAAGAGCGTATCCGTGAATGCCTACCTGGAGATGCACAATGGTCTGGATACTAAGGACTATGTTGGTCAGAGATGCTTCCAGGTTATCCCGCTGACGCATATGACCGGTGAGCGCGTATGTGCTTATATGCCCATGGCAAGAGGCGGCACGCTGGTTCCTCAGCCGATCTACAATAAGGATACCTTCGGTAAGGACCTGGCGGCAACGAAGTGTGACTATGTAGTAGCGGCAGCAAGCTTCTATATGGCAGCCGTGAAGCAGGGTGTCATGGGTCCCGATGCCCTGAAGTATCTGAGACGTCCCGGTTCCGGCGGAGAGCCTGCGACCAAGGCCGGTGTGAAGCAGATCGATGACTGGCTGAGAGCCAACGGCTGCAATGTCCGCTACTCTCTGGGCGGCGGCGCATCCGAGGAGGGCGGCGCTACGCTGGTAACCTACTTCATGGATGAGAAGACCAAGACCAACGAGACCGGTAAGCCTCTGGATCCCTACATTATGGTTAAGCTGCTCGATGAGGACGGCAACCCGGTTCCCGACGGAGAGCTCGGCTACATGCACACCAGCACTCCCTGCTCGGCAGACCGCTATCTGGACAATCCCGAAGCAACCGCTGCCCGCTGGTACTATGACGAGAACGGCATCCGCTGGGGTATCACCGGCGATATTGCGAAGAAGAACCCCGATGGCTCCTACCATATGCTGGGCCGTGCTTCCGATTCTTATGTGAATGAGGATGGTGAACGTATCTTCCTCTTCCAGAAGGAGTACTCTCTGGATCCCGAAGATCCCGTCGTAGAGTGGGAGATCACCGCATTCCCCGTAGGCAAGAACCATCACCATGTCGTAGGCCAGATCATCCTGAGACCCGGCACGACCCAGACGAATACCGAGTTGATCAACTACCTCTGCAAGAAGTACGAGCTGGATGCTGTGAAGTTCTATCCCGAGTTCGAGCTTGGCGAAGTGACCGGTAAGCGCGATTATCTGCTGCTGCTGCATGACTATGTCGGCTACTATGCTCCCTGCGATGAGAATCATGTCAAGCTGATCAACTACTCCGATCGCAAGACCTATACCGAAGAGATCGTGGATAACGAAGTAGTCGATAGCATGAGAATGGTATACAGCAAGAAGCTCGCGTAAATGCTCACACGGCACTCGGTGAATCTGAGTGTGAGGCGGGCATACAGATCAGAGGCAAGACACTGCTCCTTCCGGCTTACGGTGAGGCCATCCGGAGAGACTTGCTTCCATAATCAAGGAATGATATCAGGAGTCGGGAATTCCGAGGGATTCCCGGTCCTGAATTCATAATAGTAACTGTCCCGAAGAAGGGACGAGACCGCTTGCCGGTGCTATGCGGAAGCATCGGTAATCATAAAGCGAAAGAAAGGTAGTAATTATGAAGAAAGCAAAGAAATTACTGGCGCTTCTGCTGGCTTTGTCCATGGCAGTAAGCCCCATCGCTACACCCGCATCCGCCTACGCAGCCCAGGCTGAGCCTGCAGAGGTTGCTGAGACCGAGACCATCGATGAGTCTGTCTTCGCAAGCCTTGCATTGCTTGAGGCCGGCGAGGCTATGGCTGAGGAGCAGATCGCATCCCAGACCAACACTCAGGACAACACCGTAGAGGCAGCCATTCTGGATGCTCTGCTGAACGGTGAGACGGTAGTCGATGTATCTGACTACAATGTTTCTGAGAAGAAGGCAGAGAGCGCAGCCCAGCAGATGCTCAATGAGACCAACACCCTGGACAACATCGATGTTACTGTCGAGACCGGCAAGGACGGCAAGGCGGACACGGTTGTTCTGGACGTAGATCCCAGAACGGCGAATGCCATCGCTGCCATCAATGAGATGCCCGCTTCCATGTCCATGGGAGAAGAGAAGATCGAAGCGATTCAGGCAAACGTGAACTCGGAAGAGATTTCTCTGGAGAATGAAGCACAGGCTGTGATGGATGAAGGAGAAGAGGAAGAATCCACCTCTGCTGCAGAGTCTGAGTCCACGACTGAAGCAGCCACTGAGTCCACGACCGAAGCTACGACGGAAGCCACCACCGAAGCTACAACGGAAGCCACCACCGAAGCTACGACGGAAGCCACCACCGAGGCAACGACGGAAGCCACCACCGAAGCTCCTACCGGCCCCGATGATCCCAGTGATATCGCAGGTCTGACCAACTCCGAGAAGGAGATGATCCTTGCCGCATACCAGAGCCTGGTAGAATTCAAGGATGAGAACGTTGACCTGTTCGGTATCGACGTTCCCTACAACACCTGGATGAACACGGATTCCAACCCCATTCAGTCCCTGTTGTCCATGGTATATATCTACTATGATGCCACTGTTTATACTGTAGACGGTGTTGAGTACACCGGTTACTATATGCTCTCCATGCTTGGCGGAGGTTCCGGAGATCCCATCACTGTAACTCTGGAGGACGGAACCGAGCAGGAGCGTACCTATATGAATGCTCAGTCCATCTATGTGATGCTGACTGCCTTCGACCTGTCCAACCAGTTCGGTGCCCAGTTCTTCGGTGAGACCGTTGTATCCAAGAAGGAAGCCTGCCTGGCTGAGGTTGAGGCTGCTGAGAAGGCTGCCGGAAGTGCAGGTCTGTCCGACGCTGAGAAGCTTCTCATCATCAACGACTACCTGGCCAACCATGTAACCATCGAGATGGATTACCTGATGTCCTCCTACGGTATCGCTGCGGAAGAGCCTGTTCAGGATGAGTACTATGATACCGTATACAATGCCATTGCAGAGCAGAACTCCGATCTGGATGCCGATACCCTGGCAACGCTGACCGAGGGTGTTCTGAACATGTGGAAGACCAACCTGCTTGGCTCTCTGGGACGCGGCACCGGTCTGTGTGTATCGATCGTAAGTGCATTTAACTATATCGTTCAGTGCATGCGTACCGATATCTACAAGAATTCCGATGGCACCTGGAAGTCCTATCAGGATGTCAACTATGTGAAGACGACGGCAGAGGATGGAACCGTAACCTATACCCAGAGTACCGATGCCGGCTATGTGGTTGACGAGGTTCGTACCGTCATTAACGCATTCGCGAAGACCATGGGTCAGACGATGGAGGCTTCTTCCGATCACTACATGAACGCGGTGAAGATCACTGTGGACGGTGGTTCTGAGTACAAGTGGTACTATGTAGATACCAACTACAGTGATTCCTACGTGATGGATATGCTGCAGACTCGTGGTGAGGCAAACGGTGATATTCACCATATGTTCTTCCTCTTCGATGAGCAGGATATGATCAACCTCTTCGGTGAGGAACACTTTGTCTCCATCGCATCCAGCTACAGTAGTCTGGCGACCGATGACAGCCTGGTATCTGATTCCTGGTTCTACTTTGCAGCAGGTCCTGTCAGCGTTGGCGATGACGGATTCTACTACGCATACAACTCTACCGATACTTATTATACGTTGAACAATGCTTCCAGCCTGAGCACTTCCGATACCTCGGTAGAGCGCGCCATCAAGCGCCGTGACTTCGGCGGTAAGGATACCTCCACGGATGCGACCACGCTGATCAACTTCGCCGGTTCCGATGCTGACGATGAGACGGTTGGTACCACCGTATATAATCCTTCCACCAAGGAGATGGTGAAGAATGAAGAGCTGACTTCGATGTATGATATGATGCTGGAGGATATGGAGAACTACTCTGCTCTGACAGTATCCGCTTCCTACTATGAGGGCAAGGTATACTTCAACCTCTCCAACTGCATCTACTCTTACGATGTAAGCACCGGTGACGTAGTGAAGGTGAAGGAGTACAATACCGTAAGTGCGAACTCCGACCACAGCAAGATTGTTCGCGCCGAGTTCTTCGATATCACGACCGATGCGGATGCCGAGTACACTGTTGAGAATCATCCCATCTTTGCGATGGCTATCGTTGACGGTAAGCTGAACGTAGCCATTGCAACCAACTACGCCTTCATCTCTTCCCCCGGCCTGAAGTACTTCCCTCAGCTGCTTGCTGAAGATAAGACCGAGTATGGTTATGACTTCGAGGAGACCAACTACAATGCAGATTATGTAGACCTCGCAGCACAGGTGGGTACGGACAGTATGTACTGGTCTATGCTGAGCAGCTATCAGGAACCCAACGATAACTCCGAGTTCATGTTCTCTGCGAATATCTACGATACGGATCTTGATATGAGCACCCTGACCGGTACTTCCCATAACTATGAGACTGTATCTGTTGCAGCAACCTGCTACAGTGATGCCTACACTGAGGAGCGCTGCTCCGACTGTGGTCTGATCAAGGATGGCACTCGCGTCTATGAGGAAGGCACCCAGCTTTATCATCATTACATGCAGTATGATGAGACCTACTACAATGCAGAAGACTATGCTACGGTATCCATGGAGGATGACCCTACGACTGTCAACTGGCAGACCGGTACCTCCTATGTATGCGTAAACTGTATGCATGCTGAGGATGAACTGCCCACCGGATACGAAGTAAATGATCACAATTATGCAGCACCTGCAGATTCCGAGATCACCTGGTCGGATGATCTGTCGACCGCATCGGCTACTCTTACCTGCGCAGACTGTAGTACGGCCAAGCTCGATCTGATTAATGATATGCAGCCTGTCATCACCACGGATGTTACTGTTGATACAGAGAGAGACTTCGATACCACCGGTTACTGTGACGATGAGAATGGTCTGTCAACCGACATCACCGCTACCGTAACGATTGCAGGTAAGGAATATACCAAGACTACCACGAAGACCGCAGGTCAGAAGGACCATGCAGTAGGTGATAATGTTGCAAAGGTAGAGGCTGTGGCAGCCGGCTGCCTGACTGATGGCAATACCGAGTACTATATCTGTAACGACTGCGGTAAGATGTGGTCGGATGCAGATCTGACTACGGTCATCACCAAGGAGGATGTTGTTGTTGCCGCTGTAGGTCATCACGATCCTCAGAAGGTAGAAGCAGTAGCAGCGACCTGTGCAGCAGATGGCAACATCGAGTACTATCAGTGTGCAGCCTGCGGCGAACTGTTCCTGACGACGGAGGATGCTGAGGCTGATAAGACTGCAGATCTGCGTGATGTGGTCATCGCTAAGCATACCGACCATGACAATGTAGTAACCGAGAGACAGCAGCAGGAAGACGGCACCTATGACGATGTCACCTTCTGTACCGTATGCAGTACTGAGATCTCCCGCAGCGATGTTGTTCTGACTCTGGTTTACGATGCAAACGGCGGAGAAGGCGAGATGAATACAGCTCTGGCTATGTACAACGCAGAGACGAAGCTGGATGCGAACACCTTCACCAAGACCGGCTACACCTTCAATGGATGGACCGCAACCCGTGAGGCCGATGGTACTGTATATGCCGATGGTGCATGGGCAGCAGCTGAGGATGCGGCCCCTGAGGTATTCGCTGATGAGGCTGCCATCAATCTGGCATTCACCTCTGCAGCTGATATCACGAACGGTGAGACGATCACTCTGAAGGCTCAGTGGAAGGCTACCACCTACAAGATTGCCTTCAACAAGAACGGCGGCAAGGGCTCCATGAGTTCCATCACAGCTACCTATGATAAGAACAAGACTCTGTCTGCGAATGCATTCACCAGAACCGGATACACCTTCGGTGGCTGGAAGGTATACAACAAGACCCAGAAGAAGTGGTATGCTGCCGATGCTGATGGCAACAAGGGCTGGTTCACCAAGTCCGACATCACTGAGAACGGTTATACCTATGTCATTCTGAAGAATAAGGCTAAGGTGAAGAACCTGACGGCAATCAGCGACACCATCGTGATGTATGCGACATGGACGGCCCACCTACACCGTGAAGTATTCTAAGAACGGCGGCAAGGGCTCTATGAGCAGCACCAAGTTCACCTATGCAAAGAGCACCAAGCTTCGTGCCAATGCATTCACCAGAAGCGGATACAAGTTCCTCGGATGGCGCCTGTATCGTAAGTCTGACAAGACCTACTACTGCGCAAACAAGAACGGTACCGGTTCCACTTACAAGTGGCTGACCAAGTCTCAGCTGTCGAGCAAGAAGTACAAGAGCTACGGATATGCGACCGTTAAGAATAAAGCATCTCTGAAGAATCTGACGACTGTGAACAAGGATACCATCACCGCAACCGCACAGTGGAAGAAGAAATGATGAGATGTTTTAGATAAAACTATCTTTCATCGCAGAAGAGGAGGGACGAACTTCGTTCCCTCCTCTTTTGCGTGATAAGGCCATTAAGCGTCCATCATGCTTGCGTCGCGAAGCTAGTCCTTTAGGGCACGAATGGACATTTGAAGGTCAAGGTCACCTGGCGGCTTGCCGCGAGATGTGCGATTGATCTCATAATCAAGCAGGAGGGGCAAAATTGCCCCCTGCTTGATTATGAGATCAGTGCTTCCGCAGAGCAGCCGAGTACCCTGGCCAGATGAAGCAGCTGATCTCCGGCAGACTTATTCAGGCGCTTGGCGCCAGTCTCATATTGCTGCAATGTTCTCAGATTGATACCGCTGATATCGGCAAGTTCTCGCTGCGTATAGCCCATGCGCTTGCGGTATTCCTGAAGCCGGTTTACTGTTTTGCGCGCCTGCATCTGCTGTGAGATCACCTGAACAAAGTGATCTTCCGGTGCTTCATGGAAGGGAGTATACATCGCTATGACATCATCTGCTGACAGGCAGGAAAGAAGATCCTGATAACGGCATGTGAGCTTCCATTGCGTATAGGCGAGAATCCATCCGGCCCAGTATTCCGGAGAACGTTCATAACAGATATCCGGAATCGGATGGGGATATTCGGGAATCGGATATTCGGTTCGTCTGCATATGTGAAGAGCCAGATCGACGCCTGACATACCGCAGATCACAGCAGGAGATCCAAGTTCAAGCTCTACTGCATAACCGGAGGCAAGCAGAAGGTCCGTAAAAACGTTCGGGGACATCTTTAGAGAATTCACGGAATAGTCAAGAGCATCGCCAAGGTTGATCATGGCGTCATCCAGATAATATTCAGGGTAAGCATTCATAGCGGTCATATTCCTTTCTCCGCTTCATGCATCAAGTCGCGGATGAAGATCCCCTGCGGCTCCTCTGCTTCCAGAAGTCGTTGATAGGCGGATCTTGCTTCTTCATCTCTGCGCTTGCGAAGAGGGTAGTAGATCTGATGATCAGCACGTTCGAATCCGAGATACTGAAGGTGTTCATAGGCGGTCTCACTCTTAATGACAATCTGTTCGCCGAGATGGCCAAGCTGCATGGCGTGAGCAAGTTGACCGAGGGAGATCTGATTGCTCAGGAAAGCTCTGGCAAAAGAGAAGTAGGAGTCATCTGCCCGATAGCCAATCATGAGATCATAATCCATAACAGGTATAGAATCGTTGGCAATCAGCATATGTTCGGTACAGTAGAACCCTGCACCGAAGTCATTGTAGGGGACACCGCCGCCGAGGTAAGGATGTGGGAGAATGATAGGGGAACCATGGTAGATCGTCTTAAGCATAGATACCTCCGAATCAGTAGATCGGGAACATGGATAATCTAAAATATAGGGTATACTTTCATAGGAATGGATTCTCCTTGATGGTAATGCTTCTTTGAAGGAATATAGTCGATGCAGTGGGATGATTCACTTTTCAATTGATTGAAATTGCGTTAAGATATGGCTGATAATGAATCAACAGGGAGCACAGTGGGAGCGAAGCGGAACTGTGCGGGTTTTCATACCGCGTAGAGCTAGAGACAAGGCCTCCAGCATGCAGGTTTTTTATGAGGGTAGTGCATGAAGAGTAAGATCATATTGGCGAAGAAAGAACAGGTAACGCGGGCCGGTCGTAAGGCAGGCTCTGCGATGAGACGCAATACCGGGCGGGTCATGTTTGCTCTGGTTTCCCTGATCCTTCAGGTCTGGTGGCTCTATGGCTGGCTGGTTGCAATCCGCAATTACAATGCTTTCATGACAGCATTCTCGACAGTTGTGTCCCTGACGATTGTTCTGCGTATCTACGGCAAGTACAATAATTCAGCCTTCAAGATGCCGTGGATCATCATCATCCTGACGGCCCCGGTACTGGGACTCAGTCTTTACTTTCTCTATGGCCGCAATGATCTGACGAGGAAGAAGCGCCGCCTCTATGCAGAGATCGACCGGGAACTCTTTCCTCTTATGGAACAGGATCCTGCTGTTATAGAAGCACTGGAGTCAGAGGACTATGCGCTGGCGAATCAGTGCCGCTATACAGCGGTTTATGGACACTATCCGGTTTATTGCAATACGGATCTTGATTACTATCCGGATGGTATGGAGGGATTGAAGGCCCAGGTAGAAGCACTGCGGAAGGCAGAACACTTTATCTTTATGGAGTATCATGCCATCGAGGACCGGGAAGGCTTCGGTCTGCTGAAGGAAGTTCTGATGGAGCGTGCGGCAGCCGGTGTGGAGGTTCGGGTCATCTACGACGACTTCGGAAGTATCGGCTTCCTGAATCGAGGCTTCCCGAAGAAGATGGCAGCTTATGGGATTCAGTGTCGTGTCTTCAATCCCATCTACTTTACCTTCAATATTTTTATGAATAACCGCGATCATCGCAAGATTACGGTCATCGATAACAAGGTCGGTTTCGTCGGAGGCTACAACCTGGCGAATCGTTACTTCCATCTGGAGGAAGTGCATGGTTACTGGAAGGATGCGGGAATCCGGCTGGAGGGAGATGCCGTGCGGAACCTGAGCATTTCCTTCCTTGAAATGTGGAATGCGATTAAGCACACGGATTCAGATTACAGTCCCTATCTGCTTCCTTATGACTATCAGGCAGCAGAGCAGGCTTTCGTTCAGCCATATTCGGATAGTCCGCTGGACGGGGAGCATGTGGGTGAGAATGTCTACATGAATATGATTAAGAATGCGAAGCACTATATCTGGTTTACAACTCCCTACCTGATCATCACAGATGAGATGAGCAAGGAGCTGAGGCTGGCGGCGAAGCGCGGTGTGGATGTGCGGATCATCACCCCCGGGGTGCCGGATAAGAAGATGATCTTCGAGGTGACGCGCTCCTACTATGGTCATCTGGTGAGGGACGGTGTTCGGATCTATGAGTTCACACCGGGATTCTGCCACGCCAAGCAGTGCGTGTGCGATGATGAGGCAGCTGTGATTGGAACCATCAACCTTGATTACCGCAGTCTCTACCTGCACTTTGAGAATGGCTGTTGGATCCACGGCAGCCACGTGGTGAAGGAGATGCGGGAGGACTTCCTGAAGACTTTCATGCAGTGTGAGGATGTAACACTGAAGTATAAGACCAGGTCCTATGCGCTGCGGATTGGGCAGTGTATCCTGAGACTGTTTGCACCATTGTTTTAGATGTTCGTATTCCACGCGGGCTGCGGTCTATGCTCCGTTTCGGCCTATGTTCCGCTTCGGACGGTGCTCCGCTTCGGACGGTGCTCCGCTTCGGACGGTGATCCGCTTCGGTTGGTGCTCCACTTCGGTCTATGCTCTGTTTCGGTTGGCGCTCTTCTTCGGTCGGCGTTAAGCAGATATCCTTCGGATGTCTTGCGCCCCGCTTCATACTCATATCGAGGCGGGGGTCAGATATACGAAAGAGAGTGCGCTTGCTTCGTGACCCTTTTTTCGTCCGCTTGTCACTTTTAAAACATAAATATGTGCAAAAAAGAATAGAATTACAATAGACTAACTCCATATATCTATGGTATATTAATATAGATAGAGAAGACGGTGACCTGCGGGCGAGTATGAACAAACCCTAAGAGAATACGTCTGCTCTGACATCCATATCTTATGACGGCGAGGAAGTATCCGAGCGGGAATCAGAACGGAGATTACAAGGGATATTGTAATTGGAGATTCATGGGGACATCAAGTCCCGATGATAGGTTTTGTGTACGCGCCCTCGCCTTATGGCGGGGGTTTCTTATGCTTAAAATTGCAATCTATGGCAAGGGCGGTATCGGTAAGTCTACGGTAACAAGCAATCTGGCGGCGGCTTTCGCCTATCTTGGGAAGCGGGTGATTCAGATTGGCTGTGACCCCAAGGCGGACTCGACCATCAATCTGTTGGGCGGTCAGCCGCTGCTTCCTGTCATGAACTATATGCGTGAGAAGGACGAGGACCCCGAAGAACTCTCGGATATCTCCCGGGTGGGGTATGGAGGGATCCTCTGCATCGAGACTGGTGGTCCGACCCCGGGACTCGGCTGTGCCGGCCGTGGGATTATCGCTACCTTCCAGCTTCTGGAAGATCTGGAACTCTTCGAGACCTGGAAGCCGGATGTGGTTCTCTATGATGTCCTTGGGGACGTTGTCTGCGGCGGGTTCGCTGCTCCCATTCGGGAGGGCTATGCCGAGAGGGTCCTGATCGTCACTTCCGGAGAGAAGATGGCTCTCTATGCAGCCAACAATATCAATTCTGCTGTGAAGAACTTCGAGGATCGCAGCTATGCTCGTGTGGAAGGGCTGATCCTCAACCACAGAAATGTGGCAGGAGAAACAGAGAAGGTGCAGGCGTTCGCTGAGGAGCGGGGACTTCGCATCGTAGGTGAGATTCCCAGATCCCAGGAGATCAACGACTGGGAGGATCAGGGGAAGACGGTGATCGAAGGTAATCCGGAATCGGAGATCAGCCGGGTATTCCTGGACCTTGCGGAGAAGCTTAGCAGGGAGTTATAAGGAAGACAGTTGGAGAACACTATGGTGAAGAATGAGAAAGCTGCAGCAGCGCCATAGTAAGCGGCGGGAGACTATGTCGTAAGCGAAGCAAGCGAGCAGAACGCCATAGTAAGCGGCGGGAGACTATGTCGTAAGGGAAGCAAGTGAGTAGAACGCCATAGTAATCCAACGGGAGACTATGGTGTAAGGAAAGCAAGCGGGTAGACCGCCATAGTAATCCAACGGGAGACTATGTCGTAAGAGAAGCAAGTGAGTAGAACGCCATAGTAATCCAACGGGAGACTATGTCGTAAGGAAAGCAAGCGGGTAGACCGCCATAGTAATCCAACGAGAGACTATGTCGTAAGAGAAGCAAGTGAGTAGAACGCCATAGTAAGCCGTCGGAGAACTATGTCGTAAGAGAAGTAAACGAGCAGACCGCCATAGTAATCCAACGGGAGACTATGTCGTAAGAGAAGCAAGTGAGTAAATCGCCATAGTAAGCCGTCGGAGAACTATGTCGTAAGAGAAGCAAGTGAGTAAATCGTCATAGTAAGACGTCGGAGAACTATGTCGTAAGGGAAGCAAGTTAGTAGAAGGCTATAGTAAATCGACAGGTGACTATGGTGAAAGGTGATATATATTAGTTGACAGCATGACTAAGGAGGAAGAAGCATGACTTACCGTGCGATATCATATACAACTTCAGAACTGGCATCGCGCGGAAGGGAGAATCTTCCTGCAGAACTGCAGTCTCATACTCACCTGATCTACAGTTCACCGGCAGCGCTTGCCTTCAATTCTCCCGGAGCGGAAGGCTTCGGTGTTAAGAGGGCTTCTCTGGCGATTCCGGGTTCTGTCATGCTTCTGGTAGCACCCGGCTGCTGCGGAAGGAACACTTCTCTGGTCAGCAACCTGCCCGGATATGAAGACCGCTTCTTCTATCTTGTGATGGATGAGACAGACATCGTGACCGGCCGTCATCTGAAGAAGATTCCTCAGGCCGTGGAGGATCTCTGTGAGAGCCTTCCGAAGAAGCCGGAAGTGGTCATGATCTGTATCACCTGCGTGGATGCTTTGTTGGGAACGGATATGGAGAGGGTCTGTCGGAAGGCAGAGGAGAAGGTGGGTATTCCCGTACGTCCAAGCTATATGTATGCGCTGACCCGCGAAGGCAGGAAGCCTCCTATGGTGCACGTCAGACAGTCTCTCTATTCCTTGTTGGAACCCAGAAAGAAGAAGGGGAGTGTGGTGAACATCCTTGGCTTCTTCGCACCTCTGCAGGGGGATTGTGAACTCTATGCGCTCCTTCGACAGATTGGTGTGAAGACGATCCATGAGATCTCCCGATGTGCAGACTATGCAGAGTACCTGAAGATGGCGGAGGCGAACTTCAACCTGATCTTGAATCCGGAAGCGAGAGCTGCTGCTGCAGATATCGAGAAGAGATTGCACATCCCTCCCATCGAACTGCGCAGAGTCTATCAGATCGATAAGGTACGCAAGCAATATCAGGCACTGGGCGCAGTGCTTGGGGTGAAGTTCCGGGATGACGATTACTGCAGGGGGGCGCTGGAAGTCATCAAGTCCTTCAAGGAGAATCACCGAGATGTACATGTCTGTGTCGGAGAGTGTATGAACGGCGATCCCTTTGAGATGTCGCTGGCTCTGACCCGCTATGGTGTGATTATCGATGAGATCTATGGTACGGTTACAGCAGAGAACTTCATCTATGTCAAGCATCTGGCGGAACTCAGTCCATCCACCAGAGTCTATTCCAATCTGGAACCGACTATGATCTACTACGACGAGAAGTCCTGTCATCCGAATCTGACGATAGGCAAGGATGCCGGTTACTATCATCCCGATGTCCCGAACCTGGCCTGGAATTCCGATGTGCAGCCCTTCGGTTATGCCGGAGTGAAGAAATTGATTCTGGATATGGAGAAGGTGCTTGCGGGAGAGCATGTGGCCGCCAATGCCAATGTGCTGAAGAATGAGACAGCGGCAGTCAGTGTCAATGCGTTGAAGAAGGAGAATGTATTCGTCAATGCCGGTGTGTTGAAGAACGAGAACGTGGAAAAAGATTCTATCGATGAAGTGCAGGTGAGTACATACGATGAGGGTGTAGAGAGAGACTTGGTCTCGGAAGCCACAGATTCTCAGGATAGTAAGAAAGCTTTCATTACTGCTTCTTCCATCTGCCCCAACAGATTCATCGCTTCCTACCGTAAGGGCTTCCGCAAGTATCTGACGCCCTTTGCTCCTGATCAGTCCGGTGCGGTCTCTGTTCTCTTTGAACTCGGCGGCGTGCAGGTCATCTGTGATGCCGGAGGCTGCGTCGGCAATATCTGCGGATTCGATGAACCTCGCTGGTTCCGCATGCGAAGCGCTATCTTCAGTGCAGGACTCCGTGACATGGATGCTATTCTGGGAAGAGATGAGAAGCTGGTAGCTAAGCTCGTCGATGCCCTGGGCAAGATGGATATGAACTTTGCGGCAATCATCGGTACTCCGGTTCCTTCCGTTATAGGTACAGACTACCATGCATTGCAGCGCATGACAGAACGCAAGGTAGACATTCCGGTACTCTCCATCGACACGAATGGCATGCAGCTCTATGATGCTGGCGCCGAGAAAGCTTACCTGGCATTGCTCAGAGCATACTCAATTCCTTCGGGGCATTCGGGGATGTGTAACGAAACAGTGCGCAATCATAGGCAGATGACAGAATCTCGTGATAATCATGGAGAAAATTCCGGAATCTTCTGGGAGATGCCAACGGTTCATCATGAATCACCAATCCGCATCGGTGTCCTTGGTGTCAACCCCATGGATATGAGTGATGTGGATGCCGGCGAGAAGATTCAGCAGCTGTTGAAGGTACAAGGTTGGTCAGAAGTGGACACCTACGGTATGAACTGCGGACTTGATCGAATTCGTACAGCAGGAGAAGCGAACCTCAATCTGGTGGCAGCTCCATCTGGTATGAAGGCGGCAAAACTGTTGGAGAAGACTTACGGCACGCCTTATCGGGTGTGGGATCCTCTGGCAGAGAGGCGAATCCCGGAAGATATACTGCATTCGGTTGGTGAACATGATTCTCTCGAGAAAAATTCGGATGATGAGAGTCGCGACGATAGGGAGAAACATCTCGGCGCAGATTGCTCTGCTTATGAAGGGAAGCATGCGAAGATTCTCATCGTGGCCCAGCAGGTAACTGCAGGTACGATGCGCATGATTCTCAGAGAACATGGCTATGTTGGGAAGATTACAGCAGCGACCTGGTTCATGAAGATTCCGGAACTTGCGGAGGAGGGAGATACCGCACTGAAGGAAGAGAAGCAATTCGTTCAGTTGGTGGAAGAAGGTGGTTATGATATCATCTTTGCAGACCCCGAGCTTCAGCAGTTGATTCCTGGCTATTCCGGAAGGTGGATTGAGCTAATCCAGTTCCCCATCTCGGGAAGACTGGTGTCGTTGTAAATTTCCCCCATGCCGGGCAAGTCCGCGAAACCGCGCGGCAGGCAGGAAAGCAGGTTTGGCGCGGTAGGCCGTCCGCGCTAAGGAGCAAAAGTGTAGAAGAGCGCGGAGTTCCCTGGTGCCTGTCACGTAAACAAAACAGACCCTCCCGAAGAAAAGCAAGATGATCAACTCAGTCCATCCCCGATAAGTAGAAAAAGAGTAGAAGAGC
>R17__coassemble_334_pt1 | contig 26356 bp, 22 predicted proteins | sample R17__metabat2_low_PE_029 | metagenome-assembled genome bin R17
ATATGGAATTGCAATGGCATACTTCTATGTATATATTCCTTCTATCGTTCCCATGAGCAAGGTTTCTACCTTTATTGCTTTGGTGGCAGCTATGATCGGTGTCGGAACATTCCTGTCTTCTTATTTAGGTACTTTTATCCAGACTATAAGCGGGCAGACCTCGATGCTGTTTGTTTGTCAGGTATATGTTGTAGTGACAGGCGCCGCCATGGTGATCATGTTAATTTCAGGAATTCGTTCCCGCAGCTCCGTACAAAAGTAATGAACACATGACGGCGTAAGCGTTACGCCTGTCTTGAAGGACTTAGGTTTTACCAGAAAATTAACCAGTAAAGGAGAATAACTATGTCGAATACGATTAGATATCAGATGTGGACAGAAAAAGAATGTGAACAGGTTTTTGAGGCGGCCTTGAAGGTATTGAATACAACCGGTATGCTGATCCAGCATGAGGGCATTCGTAAAATGCTTAAGGATGCAGGTTGTGAAGTTGAAGGGGAAATCGTAAAGATTCTGCCTGAAATCGTCAAAAAAGCGATTGAGACTGCACCTAAGGAGATTCAGATGTATGACCGATTTGGCAATCCTGCCATGCGTCTGGCCGCTGACAATGAAGAGTTCTATCTTGGACCGGTTCTCTGCGCGGCTTATTGTCTCGATATTGAAACCGGAGAGAAACGCGCTGCCAGATATGAAGATGCTGTAAATTCTGTACTTGTATGTGATGCGCTGCCGGCAATCTCCTGGTCCCAGACCTGTTATGCGATCGGCGAGGGTTGTGGAGATGCCGGGGATGTTTATGAGTGTCATGCGACATTGAAGAACACAACAAAGCCTTTTATGTACTGGAGCGCAGGAACAGAACATGCACAGGCTGAACTGGATATGATAGAAGCTGTTGTAGGCGCAGAAAATCTGACAAAGAAACCCATCGGCATCTGCCTCACCACACCTATGGATCCTTTAAAGTTCACGGAAGAAGGGGCGGAACTGATCGCCTTTCTTGCGAAGAAAAATATGCCCCAGATCTGCATTTGCGGTACAAATATGGGCTGTACTGCACCGATTCATATCACCGGCAGCATTCTTGTCGGAATCTGTGATGCTTTGGCTGGACTTGTTATAACACAGATTGCGAATCCGGGTGCACCTTATATTATGTGCAAATTCTCTGACTGTCTGAATATGGAAAATGGTTCCATGACCCATTCCAGACCGGAATCTATCTCTGCGAATATTGCAAGCTGCGATATTATGCGTTATATCGGTCTTCCCTATTGCCTGAATTTTGGCGATACCAATGCAGGCGTTTTCGATGAAGTTGCAGCTTTTGATATAACATTACAGCTTACCCATGGACTTTTGTCCGGATGTAACATGAACCTGTGCATTGGCGCTCATGAAAGCGGCACCATCGGCGGTCTGGAGTCTCTGGTATTTGGGGACAGTGTACTTGGACATATTAAAAAATCCACACAGTATGTACCGGTTACAGAAGAAACCTTAGCAATCGAATCGATTGATGAAGTCGGTCCCGGAGGAAATTTCCTTTGCGAAGAGGATACATTTGAATTGTGTCATTCCATGTGGACCCCGGGTGTATTCAGAGATCGTACCTATACACAGTATCTGGAAGACGGTAAACGCACGATGGGTGAAGTGCTTAATGAACGCGTGAAAGAAATCGTCAAGGCCGGTCCTAAGAATCCGCTGGATGAAGAAACCTGTACCAGACTGGATGAAATTGTAAAACGTTTTGAAAAGTAAATCTTATCGAAAGATATTATTTGAACGAACAAAGGAGAAAACTATGTCAGATAAAGATAATAATATTATGCATGCAGAGCAGTTTATTCCTTGTCCTGCATACTCTTTTGAACCCAATGTCGGCAAATATCACCTTGCCATGCCGCCTTTCATTCAGCCCTGGGAATACAATGGCTGGGAGAAGGAAACTATGTCATGGAAAAAGACCTGCTACATCAGCGCACAGCTTCATCCGAATTCAGTGGTCACTGTAAAAGGACCGGATGCGACTCGGTTCATGGCTGCATTTACCACGAACAGCTACGAAAACTTTTTTGTAGGACGTCTGAAGCATACCATTGTACCTGATGAAAATGGTATGGTACAGGAACACGGTATGGTAATGCGTCTGGCTGAAGATGAATACAGAACCTACTCGGTCGGCTATTGGCTGCTCTATGCCTGGTATTCACATCAAGGAGAATATGATGTTGAGCTTACAGATATTTCCATGGATGATTTCAATTTCCAGTGCGGTGGACCGAGAGTTCTTGAAATGATTGAAGACGCTTGTGAAGAAGACCTCCATGACCTGGGCTTCATGAGATGGAAATATGCAATGATCGCCGGTAAAAAAGTACGAATCGACCGTTTTGGCATGGCCGGGACTCTTGCATACGAGATCCATGGAAACATGGAAGATGCGCAGATCGTATATCAGAAGGTATTTAAATGCGGGCAGAAGTACGGAGTAGAAAGACTTGGATGGCTCAGCTATGAGTGCAACCATGGCGAGAACGGTTTCCCCCAGGAAGGATTCCATTTTGTTACATCTGCGATTGAAAATGAAGGTTTTCTCAATTGGCTGACCGAATTAGGTCTTGATCCGGAGGTATGGCCCAGAGGCGCTTATTATGGCGGTTCTTCCGGTTCTGAGGATATTAGTAAGCGGTTGAGAAATCCGGCATGGCTTGGCTGGAAGAATTGCATTAATACCGAAAATCATGATTTCCCCGGCCGTGAGTATATCAAAGCGGAGCTTGCCAATCCAAAATATCAGACAAAGACCCTTATCTGGAATGTGGACGACCTTGTTGAAATTTTCAGATCCTGGTTCCAGAAGGAGGAAGAACCCTACAGAATGCTTCAGTTCCCTATGGATGATCTGTCCAGAACACCCAATACTGCAATCATGCAGGACGATGTTCTGAATGAAGCAGGTGAAGTGATCGGCTATTCATCAGGCAGAGAGTACAGCCTTTACTCAAGAGATATGTTCTCAGTAGGTCTTCTGAAGCCGGAATATGCAAAAGAAGGAACAGAGGTATATGTTCTTTGGGGCAATCCTGATCAGAGACAGATTAAAGTTCGTGCTACCGTAAGTACATGGCCGCATCTGAATTTGGCGAATAATAAGAATTTTGATATTAATACGATTCCCCGTAGATGGCCGAAAAAAGAAAACGCAGAATGATCAATATCAGCTCAATTCAGGGGTAATAGTACCATGAAAGCGGGCTTGAAAAAGTTCGTACAGGTTCTCCGGTGTACTTAAGATCGCTGCTATGGCCTCTGCGTCCGTCTGAAAATGCTCCCGTTACAACTGTAACGGGAGCATTTTTAGAACAAAAAATATAAAAAGCAGTGGAACAGAAGCGGCCGCCTGCGACATGAATTCCGATTTTCAGGAAGACTTTGAGGAGAAATGTCCTCATATCCAGCCGGTATTTGATATGAGCCGCCGGAGCTATGAGAGGAATCCTACATCCCACAAAATTTGTGATTGAGCCATAAAAGAACTCAGATTACAGCATGCCGAACTCTCTCTTGAGGGAGGTTGCCATCAGTTGATGGATCTGATCGGTGTAGGGATTGTGGACGGTGGTGAAGCCGTGGCATACACGGGGAGCTACCAGCATCTCGCAGGGAACGCCGGCATTGAGCAGGCGGACACCGTACTTCACGCTGGAATCGCGAAGGGTGTCATACTCGCCGGCTACGATCATGTGAGGGCAGAGACCCTGAACATCGACGGCATGGCCGGGGAAGGCATACTTGGGAGGAACGGGCTGGGACAGACCGACCTTGCCATCGTAGGTTGCCTCGGCGCCGGTAGCAAAGGTTCCTCTCCAGTCCATGCGCAGCTCATACCACTGATGGTAGGAGTTGTCCTCGGTGAAGTCCATAGTCAGAGGCGCGCAGTTAAGGATGCAGAGAGAAGGGGCGGGACCATCAATATCTCTCAAGTACATGGCAAGACCTGCACAGAGGTTGCCGCCGGCGCTGGTGCCGTGCAGAGCGATCCGGCTGCCGTCGCCACCGATCTCAGCTGCGTGGTCGTGCATCCACATGTAGGCGGTGTAGCAATCCATGAGGGGCTTGGGGTAGCTGACTTCGCGGTTGGAGAGACGATAGTCTACACATACAACGATGCAGGGTACCATCTGTGCGAAGGCGATACAGCGGTAATTGTCGATATCCAGACAGCCGCCTACCCAGCCGCCGCCGTGAATCTCCAGCATCATGGGAGCTGGTTCGGTCAGACCGGCGGGGGTGAAGATGCGGACCTTCAGTTCCTGACCTTCATCGGGACCGGCGATGATCTTATCTTCCATGGTCATGCCCTCGGGAAGGGTATAGCCGAAGAGATCCTTGCCCTGGGCTTCTCTTGCTGCCTGAAGTTCGGGATCATCTCCCTGCATATAGGACATATAATGGTTCTCGTATCCGGGGAATGGTTTGCCTCTTAATTTCATGATTCTTCTCCTTTACTATGTATGAATATGTGAATCGTGTACTTGCAGGAATCAAACGTATGGCAGGGAATCTTTTCGCGATTCCCTCTATTCTGACTCATCTATTATATTATCACGGTTCTTCCAAAATATTTTACCATATTTTCTAAAAATTATGAAAAACCTTGCGGCATTTTGGCGCGATTCACCTGCTTTTGTGCAATGCTCCAACTGAGCGATTCACCTGCTTTTGTGCAATGCTCCATCTGTGCAATGCTCTTTCTGCGCAATGCTCCTTCTGTACCACACTTCCTTTGCGTTCAGAATGGCTGATGCACAGAATAGGAAAGCCCCTCTGTACGATAGTGTACAGAGGGGCTGCGATTCTCTGATAGGAAAGAATTAGAACATGATGCTGATCGGAACACGGTTAGCATCCAGTTCTTCCTGGGTTGCACCGTACTTCTCGATGTTGTACTTGTCGATCTCATCCCACATGCTCTTGTATACACCGGGGAATACGGAGCCGGGGCCGCCCTGTGCGATACAAGGGATGAAGTACTTGTTGCCGCACTCTTCGATGGTCTTGCGGATCACGTTGCGGTTGTTCTCTTCGGACCAGTCAGCGAAGTCAACCAGGCAGTTCTCGATGCCGCCCATGAAGCTGATCTTGCCGCCATACTTCTTAATCAGTTCGGGGATATCATTGGTAGAGAAAGCACCCTGCCATACATCGATACCCATATCGATCATAGCGGGAACCAGAGTAGCTGCGTAGCTGTCGGAGTGATGAACAACCAGATCTACACCATGCTGATGGTAGTAGCCGTAGATCTGCTGATAGGGCTCTGCGAAGAACTCTTCGAACATGGCAGGGCTCATGAAAGTGGACTTCTGGCTGCCCCAGTCATCGTGATGGAAGATGGATTCGGGCTTGATTCTGGTGCAGATCTCGTCAGCCAGCTCCAGTTCGAACTCGGTCAGAGCCTTGATCAGGTCCTTCAGCTCGTCAGGGCTCTCGTACATAGCAATCAGAACTTCCTCGATGGTAGCCATGTGATGGCACTGCTCGAACAGGCCGGGAGCTACGAATACGGATGCGATGCTCTTGGTCTTGTCTACTGCGTCATACATACCCTTAGCAGCTGCCCACAGCTCTTCAGGAAGGTGACGAACATCAGGAACTTTCACATAGTCCTGCCAGTTCTCGATATCCTTGATTACCAGATGTGCATCATCCTGTACGGGGAACTGTCCGGGAGTGTTCTCGGGGAATGCATTGTAGATGCCCCACTTGTTGGGCTTAGCAGTCTCAGCGGTGGTGCCTTTCTCTGCGAAAGGATCGGACATAGTGAATGCGTTAAAGGTCAGGGACAGAGCTTCGTACTGATTAACGACACGATCGGGGTTGCCTCCCTTGATAACTTCGAGCATATTCTCTCTTGCGGTTAACATGAATAATTACCTCCTTCTTCTCCTTAGACCGGAATAGATACTTATTCCAGTCTGAAATTACCTCTTAGGGAAATTATATCGTCTTTTGCTCTGCAGGTAAATCCATGGAACTGTCGCTTAATTCCATTCGCCATCATACAATGTGTCGGGTGGAGAACGAGGCATGGACAAAAGAAAAAGAGGAAGATAGAGACGAGAAATTTTGAAGATAAAATCATGCAAGAAAATTACACAAGAAATATTCGGCAAATGCTTTACAAAAGCGATTCTCTGTGGTAAAGCGCTAATGCACGACTATGCCAATATATAACATATCTATTTAGGAGAAAAATTATGAAAAAGTATCTGGCATTTGCGCTTGCTGCGCTGCTTGCACTTTCCTGTTGTGCCTGCGGTTCTTCCGACACAGCATCTACGACTGCTGCCGAATTTGAGGCTGCCGCTGAGACTGAGGCTGCTGCTGAGACTGAGACTGCCGCTGAGACTGAGGCTGCTGCTGAGAGAACGACCTTTGTTATGGGGATTGATGCCGAGTACCCTCCCTTCAGCTACATGGGTGATGATGACGAATATATCTGTTTTGATGTTGAAGTATGCCAGGCTGCCTGCGAGAGACTGGGCTGGGACTTCGAAGTATTCGTCGTGAACTGGGATGAGAAGCTGATTCGGCTGGATTCCGGTGAGTGTGACTGTGTATGGTCCGGCATGACGATCCTCGACAGTATGTACGAGGCTGGTTATGTAATCTCTGAACCCTACTATGACAATACCCGGGTTATGCTGGTTAAGAATGAGAGCGGATATGCTTCCTTCACTGAGTTGGACGGCAATGCTCCGGCTTGACTTTGGGATTCCTGACTTATTCCGGTGTCTTGTCGTAGGTGAGTCTTGCCATGAAGGATGTAATCCCATCCTCGCGGATGCCGCGGACAACGAAGGTATCTCCCTGGGTGGTGCCGTAGACCTTCAGACGCTCGTGCTTGCGGACTTCCCGCAGGAAGGAAATCTCCAGGCGGTGGAAGCCATACATGGACTGGTGTTGTTCGTCCATGGTATTGTAGATCATGGCGAAGTAGCGCTCGTTGTTGCAGTGACCCAGGGCATCGATGCAGCTGGCCTGTACCTGAACTTCGTGCAGGTTAGCTTCGGCGAGGTCCAGGTCGACACTGATGCGGCTGTTCGCTTCCATCAGTTTCTCGCGGAAGCAGAAGGTGTCGCAGTAGTCCTGCATATCTCCCTTGTAGATTTTGCGGGCATCTAGATCCATAAGGGCCATGTAGGCGACGGCTGTGATGACCAGAGTGCCGTCGCGGTAGAAGCCGATATCCTTGCGGATGACGGGGCCGATTATCTCGGTATCGAAGATATCTGCCTCCAGATGTTCCCCGCGATGAATATAGTGATTCACTTCGATGGCCATGGACAGGAGAACCCAGGAAATATGGTCCTGCTTCATCTTAGGCGTGCTGAGTTCGTAGAGGTGGTCCTCCAGAACCTGCATGAACAGGTCCTCGTAGCCGTGGATCGTAAAGTGATCCCACTCATTGACCATGGAAGTGCGGATATTGATGGAAGTATGATGCTTCATGATGTGCCTCCTTAAGGCGGTGATAACTTGCCCCGCGTTAATCGTAGCACATTCAGAGGGAAATGCAAGATGCGGGACGCGTGAGAGTGCAGGCTGCAGCCTCTGGGATAATCCCTCGGTGTGTGGTATCATATTGATGAAAACAGTGAGTCACGGAGGCGAATTTGGGGCGCAGCAAAACAGTGCGCATGAATTCGGAATCTTATGATCTGACTTAGGAGGCTTTTTATGAATATATTTGAGTGTACGAATCTGAAGGGGCATACCCTGCGCAACCGCATCTTCCGCTCGGCGACGAATGAGCATTTGGCAATGGCGGATGGTCGGATCACGGAGGATATGATGCAGGTATATGAGGATCTGGCGGCAGGCGGGGTCGGCACAGTGATCACCGGTCACTACTGTGTCGTGAACCATGCCCGTACCAGTATCGATCAGGCATCGATTCCCGGGAATGATGCTGCGAATCTGTCGGAGGCTGCGAGACGCGTGCATGCTCATGGGGCGAAGCTGATCATGCAGATCAGTCACGGCGGACTTCCGGCGCCGGAGGCGGTTAACGGAAGAAAACCGGTCGGTCCGGCAGACCTGAGCTGTGAGAACTTAGCGGAGATCCGGCAGCTCTTCGTGGAAGGCGCGCAGCTTGCGAAGGCGGCCGGCTTCGATGGCGTACAGGTGCATCTGGCGCACGGTTACCTGCTGTCTTCTTTCGTGGATCCTTTTGAGAATCTGCGGAAGGATGAGTATGGTGGAGGCTATCAGGGGGCGGAATCCTACAGTGGTCAGGCGGAGGAAGACCGACAGATCCTGGAAGGCACGGAAGCGCGGATGAGTTACCCGATGAGCATCGTGAAGGCGATCCGCGAGGTCTGCGGTGAGGACTTCCTGATCCTGGTCAAGGTCAATGCGGATTCCAGACAGCAGACTCCGGAGGCTTATGTTCCCGTGCTGCACCGTGTGCTGGAGGTCTGTCAGGCAAGCGGCGTAGATGCTGCGGAGGTCAGTGCACTGGTCTTCTCGAAGCAGAAAGCGAACCGGGACGAACCCTACTTCCTGAAGGAAGTCGCTGCGGCGAAGGAGGGAATCTCCATGCCGGTGATCCTGGTCGGTGGACTTGACAGCCGGACCAAGATGCAGCAGGCACTGGATGCGGGGATCCCCTACGTATCTCTGTGCCGCAGCCTGATCTGCCAGCCGGACTTCCCGAATCGTATGAAGGAAGGAGCAGAGACCAGCCCTTGTCTGCGATGCTTCGGATGCTTCCGCGTTCATGCGAAGAAGCAGGTCCGCTGCGTGCTGCACACGGAGAAGCTTGCGGCGCTTGTCGAGATGTACGGTGATGCGAAGGGCTGAGCGGGGTGGTTCGCTTCGTCAGCGTCGTGCGGCGCATGTGACTTCGTTCGGGGACGTGTAACCGAGCGGTGAGAAAGCGTAAGCCGGTAACATAATACAATATAAATTTTGAGAGTAGCCTGACTCGGCGGGGTAAGATACCGCGCTGGGTCAGGCTTCTTGTCTTCGGCGCGGAAGCTGTACCGCGCTATTTCGGGAACGCGGCCTTCAGCGCGGTCGCATAGAACCGAGTAGCCTGCGGGGATCCCGCGCCATCCGGGGAATGCCCGGAACAGTGCGGAAGCCGTACCGCGCCAGGGTGAAAGTGGGAGCATTTGCGCAGAAAAATATGCAGGAACAGGCAGCAGTGCGCGGAAGGTGAGTAGTGGGAACCCTTGCAGGCGATTCCAAATCGGCATCACCTGTAACCCTAGGGGGAGGGATGTGCCGAAAAAGGGGCCTTGCTAAAATATAACCAGAATGAAAGCAACGTAAAAACGTTGAGCAGGAGGTTATTATGAAGAAAACAGGCAGGGTGATGGGGAGTCTTCTTCTGTCGCTGGTTCTCGGAGCAGGGCTGCTGTCCGGATGCGGCAGCTCACAGACGGCAGAGACCGAGGCACAAGCTTCTGAGGCGGCTGCCGCAGCTGATGAGGAGAAGAGCCTCACGGTAGCCAGCGGTCAGTCCTGGGGAACGGCAGATCTGCTGCAGTCCTACGATGGATGGTACTATGTGCGATATGGTATCGGTGAGACGTTGACAAAGATGAATGATGACATGACTATCTCCGGCTGGTTGGTGGAAGATGGCTACACGGCATCGGAAGATCAGACCACATGGACATTCACGGTCCGTGATGGCGTGACCTTCTCTAACGGTGATGTCTGTGATGCAGCTGCCGTGAAAGCATCTTTGGAGAATGTTATGGAGAATGGTGAGCGTGTGCAGGACTATTTCACGGCAGCAGATATTCAGGCAGATGGTCAGACGCTTACGATCGTATGTGATCAGCCGGAACCGATCCTGCCTAATAAGCTGGCAGATCCCTACTTCACGGTAGTTGATATGAATGCAGCGTATGAGGATCTGACGGACAATGGCTATATCGCAACCGGTCCCTTCGTGCTGGAATCCTTCGACATTACGACCAAGGAGACCGTCGTTAAGAAGAATGAGAACTACTGGAACGGCGATGTTCAGGTGGATTCGATCGATTTCATCTATTCCGAAGAACAGTCTGCGCTGACCAATGGACTGAAGAATGGTCAGTTCGATGCGGTATACAATGTATCTATGTCGGATGTCAGCGAATTCGAGAATGATTCGAACTATCAGGTCGTTCGAACCGCCAGCGGACGTACGGCACATGGCTTCATGAACCAGAATGGTCAGCTGGGAGATGAGACGCTTCGTAAGGCAATTATGCAGTGTATCGATAAGGAGACCATCTGTGAGTATCAGCTGAATGGACAGTACATCGCAGGTAAGACTCTGATCACCTCCTCTGCGGATTATGGTTATGATGAACTGACGGATCCCAATACCTATGACATTGAGAATGCAGCAAAGCTTCTGGATGATGCCGGTTATGTGGATCTGGATGGCGACGGCTACCGCGAGGATCCCGAAGGTAATCCCATAGATCTGCAATTTATCTACTATACCGGAAGACCGGAGCAGCAGATCATGGTAGAAGCTACGCAGATGCAGGCATCTCAGATTGGTATCAAGATCACCCCTGTTGTACATGATACTCAGACAGTTATTGATGAACTTGCAGCCGGTGAGTATGATCTGCTGTGCATGTCCATCAATGTTCTGAACTGCGCTGATCCTGAGAATCATATGAAGACCTACTTTGAAGAAGGCGGAAGCTATGCAAACTACGGATGGAGCAATGATGAATTCAATCAGATCATGGAAGAACTGAGTACAACGGTAGACCCCGAGACCAGAAAGGAACTGGTGAAGCAGGGGGAGCAGATTCTGCTGGATGAGTCTGTGTGTATGTTCTTCTGCTATCCTCTGATGAACTTCACAATGAAGAACAATGTTACCGGCATCACCAGTACTCCGGCAGATTACTACTGGGTAAGCGCGGAGACGGACATTCAGTAAGACAGAATAATTAGATCCTAAGATCTCTTGAATAAACTCTCTCATGAAGCTGCGGCAGAATTCTGCTGCGGCTTCTTGGAATTTGCATCCCCGGGGGAGGCTTGTGAGAAAAAACGTTTTTTAATACTCTTGTAATGAATCGGAATCGTGGAAATGCCCTTTGCAGCGCGGATGTGGGCATAGGAAGGATGGAATTATGTCAGAATTGGTAAGGATATCATTTGAAAATCAGGAAGAAGACTTGAAGGACCGTGTGGAGGGCTACTGGTCGAAGCGGGCAGATAGCTTCTTCACCTTAAAGGCTGAGGAGGCGGAGAGTCAGCATAAGATACGATGGGGGAAGGAACTGAAGCGTCTTCTGCCGACCGGGGAATGCCTGAAGATTCTGGATGTGGGCTGTGGAGCAGGCTTCTTTGAAGCGGTGCTTGGAGAACTGGGGTACCAGGTGATAGGGATCGATCTTACGGAAGAGATGGTAGGCAAGGCCGAGGAGATGATTCGGCTGCATCAGCTGGATTCGGAGCGGGTTCGGGTAATGAGTATGGATGCCGAAAAGTTAGCTTTCGCAGATGAAACCTTCGACGCTGTTGTCACCAGAAATCTGACCTGGACACTGCCTCATCCACAGAAAGCTTATCGGGAATGGCATCGGGTACTGAAGAAGGGCGGCGTCCTGTTGAATTTCGATGCAGAATACGCAAAGCACGCGCATGAGAATCTGTACAGTGAGAAGAATAAAGCACATCAGGAGTTGAGTCTGGACATGAAGGATGAGTGCCATCAGATCTATCATATGCTGACAATCAGTACACTGGAGCGTCCGGTCTGGGATCGGGAGGTTCTCCAGGGAATCGGTTTCGAACAGGTAGAGACGGAGGTAGACTTCGGTGATCGAATCTTCCTGTCCGAGGATAAGTTTTATATTCCGGACCGGCTCTTTTCTATCCGAGCCGTAAAGTAGAAGAAGGAGGCAGGGCGATGATCGAGAATAAGCAGTTGGAGTACTTCATTGCGACTGCCGAATGCGGATCCTTCCATGAGGCAGCGAAAGTTCTCTACACAACGCAGCCCAATGTGAGTAAGACGATCGCAAACCTGGAAAGACAGCTGGGGTGTGCCCTGTTCCTGCGGGATACACGGGGGATCACGCTAACACCTAAGGGGCGAAGCTTCTATGAGCGAGCCAGAGTCGTCGTGGCGGATCTGAAATTGTTGGAGGATGACTTCGTGCGGGAACGTGTAACGGGCGATGCGAACAAGTAAGCCGGTGACATGAATGGATGTAAAACAGAGAAAAAGTATATAAGGGGATGCTTTGAATTCAAAAAATATTAATCTTTCGAAGGTGGTAAATTCGGCAGGAATCCTTTATGATGGAAGCGGAAGGGGGCTTGCTATATGGATTCCGGAAGTCATGAGCGGGAACACCGACGGAAGATGGTCGCGCCAATCGTTGTTACGATTCTGATGATCCTGTACTACATTCTGTACTTTGGCATAATTGCGGCGCTGATTGATATCTTCCTGCTGAAGGTTCTGCTGATCCTTGCGCCGGCTGTCATGGCAGTGATCATGATCGCGGTCTGTGTAGAGCGAGTGAAGGAGATCAAGGAGGGAGAAGAGGATGATCTTAGTCAATACTGATTATATCACGGGAAAGAATCTGGAGATGCTTGGCCTGGTCAAGGGCTGTACGGTTCAGTCTAAGAATCTGGGCAAGGATATCGGTGCCGGATTCAAGACCCTGGTCGGTGGGGAATTGACTGGCTACACGGAGATGATGAATGAAGCGCGGGCCCTGGCTACCAAGCGGATGGTGCAGGAGGCCGAGGCGATGGGAGCGGACGCGGTGGTTAACGTCCGCTATGCGTCTTCCTCTGTTATGCAGGGGGCGGCTGAGGCAATTGCCTATGGGACAGCGGTCAAGTTTGTGTAGCGGTTGTATATGATGAATTCTGAGAAGCCCGGCCCCGCGCGAGGGGGAATCCCCCGCCGGCCGGGCTTCTTGCTGTTAGGCGCGTAAAGGGTACCGCGTCATTCCGGAGATGCGGCTTGCAGCGCGGTCGCATAGAACCGAGCAGCCTTCGGGGATTCCGCGCCATCCGGGGAATATTCGGGAAAGCGCGGACAGGGTACCGCGCAATTCCGGGAATGTGGCTTGCAGCGCGGTTACTCTGGTCAGCGCAGTTTGTCTACGCGCCGAATTATATATAAGAACACCCCGCTGCAATGCTGCAGCGGGGTGCCCTTGGTTTATTGTATCATCTGTTTATGTCACTTGCTTTAGATTGTGCCATTTAGGGAAAAGTCCCCGAACCGGTCGACCACTTAGGGAAACGTCCTCGAGCCACCCGACCCGGAGTTCTGTCCCAACCAACCCGAACGAGCCTAGATCAGGTTGTACTTGATGAAGGCGTGGTAGAGTCCGTCTTCCGTGCAGGCGGGGCAGATGTCATCGGATCTGCGCTTGAGCTCTTCGCTGCCGTTGGCCATGCAGATACTCGTACCGACGGTGTCGATCATCTCGAGGTCGTTCATGCTGTCGCCGAATCCCATCGTGTCTTCAATGGGGTGGTGCATGAAGTCGCAGACTCTCCGGATGGCCTGGCCCTTATCGTAGTCCGGGATGACCAATTCTCCGTTGAAGATGGTCTGGCCATTGGATTCCTGGACAACGAAGGCGAATTCGCCTTCCAGCTCTGCCCTGGCATTCATCAGATCTTCCATGGACGTGGCCATCATGATGATCTTGTAGATGGGCTTGCCGTCATACTCGGACATGGAGCGGATGCCCAGGGACTGCTCCAGCTGCTCTCTCCAGCGAAGCAGCTCACTGTTGCCGCCATCGCCGGCATTGGCTCTCAGGAAGTCCTTGAGACCATCATCCGTGTAGGAACCGTCCTTGCACTCGATCGTGCAGAAGATGTGATTCCTGCGAAGGACTTCCATCGCCTGATCCTGCTTCTCGCGGGTCATGGGATGGTTGTAGATCGGCTCACCTTCTACTTCGACATAGCCTCCGGAACTGGAGATGATACCGTCATAGTGCTGGGTCAGCAGGGGCTTCAGCATCCCATAGTTGCGTCCGCTGCACAGGAAGACCAGGTGGCCTGCGGCCTGTGCGCGGCGGATGGCTTCCAGGGCAGAGTCCGGGGGCGTGTTCTTGCCCGGCTCTGTCAGGGTTCCATCAATATCAAGAAAGATTAACTGTTTATTCAAGGGTTACCTCCTCTGATGCAGGAGATCAGCAATCCAGCTTCTCCAGAGTACAAGTCTTCGCAATGCTCTTGCGGATCTCTGCGCGCAGAGGAAGAACAGAGGAAGGTGTTACGCTCAGCTCATCGATGCCGATGGCGAGGAAGGTGGGCAGCAGGCTAAGATCAGCGCCAAGCTCACCGCAGATACCTACCCAGATGCCTTCCTTATGTCCGGCATCGGTAACCATCTTCAGAGCACGCAGTACGGCAGGGTGATGAGGATCGAAGTACTTGCCCAGGTCATTGGCCTGACGGTCGCAAGCCAGCGTGTACTGGGTCAGGTCGTTAGTTCCTACGGAGAAGAAGTCAACTTCCTTGGCCAGAGCATCGGCAATCAGTACGGAAGCGGGGGTCTCGATCATGATACCGATCTCGGTATCCTTATTGAAGGGGATGCCTTCCGCCTCAAGCTCAGCCATAACCTTCTGGCAGGCTCTCTTACACTCTTTTACTTCCCATACGGAAGTGATCATCGGGAACATGATGGCAACCTTGCCGAATGCGCTGGCACGATAGAGGGCTCTCAGCTGGGTGCGGAAGATCTCGGGGCGGTTCAGGCAGATACGGATCGCACGAACGCCCATGGCAGGGTTCTCTTCCTTCTTCATCTCGAAGTAGTCAACCTGCTTATCGGCGCCGATATCCAGAGTACGGATTACGACACGCTTGCCGTTCATCGCAGCAGCAGCCTTCTTGTAGGCTTCGAACTGTGCTTCCTCGGTGGGATAGTCGGTAGCTGCCAGGTAGAGGAACTCACTGCGGAACAGACCGACACCCTGACCATCGTTGTTCAGGACAGCAGCGATATCCTCGGGAGAACCGATATTGCAGTATACCATCATCTTGCGGCCATCCAGGGTCACATCCTCCTGACCCTTCATGGTCTGCAGCAGTTCCTTCATCTCTTCCTGCTTCTCATGCTTCGCCTTCAGAGCAGCCAGAGTCAGTTCATCGGGTTCCAGGATCACCTGACCGGTCTCGCCGTCGATGTAAGCCAGACGGCCTTCATATTCTTCCTTCAGGGACTCGCCCAGACCGCAGATGGCGGGAATCGCCATGGTTCTTGCCAGGATGGCAGTGTGGGAATTGCCGGAGCCTTCCATAGTAGCGAAGCCAAGAATCTTGCTCTTATCCAGCTGAATGGTCTCGGAGGGAGCCAGATCATCGGCTGCCAGGATGACGGGTTCATCCGCATCGATGCCGCCTTCCACGATACCCATCAGGTTGTTGTTGATTCTGCGTGCCACGTCGCGGATATCCGCGGAACGAGCCTGCATGTAGGCATCGTCCATCGCCAGGAACATAGCAGCGAACTGCTCGCCGGCCTCGCTTACAGCGTACTCTGCATTGCAGTGTTCTTCTTCCATCAGGCTCTGGATGGTCTCGACGAAGTCATCATCCTCAACGAACATGGCATGTGTCTCAAAGAGGATCGCGGACTCATCGCCGGCTTCCTCTCTTGCCTTCTCAGCCAGAACCTCCAGCTGATCCATAGCCTTCTGCTGAGCTTCGGCCAGTCTTGCCTTCTCAGCTTCCATATCTTCTACCACCGTCTTCGTCACGGTGTTGTCCACTCTCTTAAAGAAATACAGTCTGCCCCTGGCAACGCCCTTAGATACGCCCTTGCCCTGCATTGTGATCATAATATCAATCCTCCTGAATGAGAAACGGGGACATATGGCACACTTATTCCATAGGTCCCCGTTGTGATGTCTGCCGGATTACAGATTCTTAGCGAAGAACTCCTCGAGAGCTGCGCAAGCGGCTGCCTCATCTCCGCCATCAACAGATACGGTAACGGTATCGCCCTGCTTGATTGCCAGGCTCATCAGCTTCATCAGCTGGCTGGCCTTTGCTGCCTTGCCGTCCTTCTCAACGGTAACGGTGGTGCCTGCGAAGGTCTTCACAAGCTTAGACAGAGTTCCTGCGGGACGTGCATGGATGCCAAGGGGATCATTGATGGTGTAATTGAACTGCTTCATAATTCATACCTTTCTTTCTTGTAAATGCTCAGACTTCGGTTGCGTATCTTCTATTATTATATCTCAGCCGGAGTTAAATCTCCAACTGAGATATATGCTTCGCGAGGATGCGCAGCGATTTTGTTTGGAGGATGTCAGCTGCGCTGACCAAAATCGCGCGCCAGGTCTCCGCGAGCGTCGACTTGAAACTAGATGGTCATGATCTTGTCCAGACGATCTGCCTTGCCGGTCTTAACGACCTTGAAGTTCTCATAATCGTCGGAGTTGGTCAGCAGTACAGCGGTGATGGTAGGATGGTTGGCCTTCTTGATCTCATCGATGGAGAATCTCATGATGACCTGACCTGCCTTTACAGTATCGCCCTCAGCTACCAGAGGTTCGAAGCCCTTACCCTCCATGGCAACGGTATCAATGCCAACGTGGATGAGCATTTCCATGCCATCGGGAGAAGAAATGCCGATCGCATGCTTACTCTCGGCAACCGTGGAGATCTCGCCGTCACAGGGAGCTACTACGATGCCTTCTTCAGGCTCGATGCCTACGCCCTGACCGAGTACGCCGGCTGCGAAGGTCTCGTCCGGGATCTGGTCGCTGGTTACAACGTTACCCTTGATGGGGCTGATGATGGTGCCTTCTTCCCACTGAACTTCGGGAGCGGGAGCCTCAACTGCCTCGGGAGCCTTGGCTGCGGGAGCCTCGGGGGTCTCTTCCTTCCAGGTGATGTAGGTCAGAACGAATGCGATGACACCGGCGATCAGCAGCATGATGGTGTACTTCACGGTGCAGTGGGTGGTGATCAGGAAGCCGGGGATACCGGTTACGCCGTAAGCGGAGCCGTACACACCAACGATGGAACCGAAAGCTGCACCGAAGGCTGCACCAACCATACCGCATGCCAGAGGTTTCACGTAGCGAAGGTTAACACCGAAGATGGCAGGCTCGGTGATACCAAGTGCTGCAGACAGGCCTGCGGGCAGTGCGATGGACTTGGTCTTCACGTTCTTAGCCTTAACGAATACAGCGACGCAGGCTGCGCACATAGCGAAGTTAGCGGAGCAGGATACGGGAAGCCATACATTCATGCCGTTCTCTGCGATCATGCCGGCCTCAAGTACGTTGAACATGTGGTGGATACCGCAGACAACGGTCAGGGGGTAGATCGCGCCGCAGATGAAGGAGCCGATACCCATAGGCAGGGAGAGCAGCAGCTTAACCACAGTCAGGATGTTGTTCTCAACAACGATGAAGATCGGTCCGATGATGGACATGGTCAGGAATGCGGTAACCAGAACGGTAACCAGGGGAGTTACGAAGAGGTCGATCATCTCGGGAACATGCTTATGCAGCCACTTCTCAAGCTGGCACATGAACCAGATGGCGATGATGATCGGGATGATGTGACCCTGGTAGTTCACCTGACGGATGCTCAGGCCCAGGATCTTCCAGTATTGAATCTGGGAAGGATCGGAAGCTGCGGTCCATGCGCTCAGCAGGTTCATGTGCATCAGCAGCATACCGATGGTGCCGCCCAGGAAGATGTTGCCGCCGAATACTCTTGCGGAGGAGATGGCAACCAGAACGGGCAGATATACGATGGCGGTATTGGATACCAGATCCATCCAGGAATAGATATCGCTTCCTGCGAAGGAAGGGAAGAACTGACCAAGAGCCTCAACCAGACCCATCATCAGGCCGGCGGCTACGATGGCAGGCAGAATCGGAACGAATACATCGCCGAGGGCCTTCACCATTCTCTTGGGAAGGGGCTGAGATGCTGCGGCTGCTGCCTTGACCTCATCCTTGGTTGCAGCGGACATGCCGGATACTGCCAGGAACTCATCGTATACCTTGTTCACGGTACCGGTACCGATGATGATCTGCAGCTGACCGTTGGAGGAGAAGACACCCTTAACACCGTCGATGTTCTCCAGCACCTTCATGTCAACCTTGCTGTTGTCCTTGGTAACCAGACGAAGTCTGGTAGCGCAGTGAGCGGCGCTGACCAGATTCTCGCGCTTGCCCACCGTCTCATAGATTTCCTGCGCACACTTGCGATAATCCATGTGAGTTACTCCTTTCGATTTGAAATGTTTGATTCAACCTTCATCCTTGCATTATGGTTGAAAACGTTTTCATCTGCGTTTCATTATACGCAAGCTTTATAATTTGTCAATAGTTTATTTTGAAAATTTTCAACGTTATTTCATCTCGATTTCATTATTGCGAGTGGCGGATTGCGCACAAAATATGAAATTATGCATGCAATCACAGGGATTATGTCAATTGCTTGAAAGAAGGATAGGGAGATTGCTTTGCGAGGCTGGCGGATGCTGCAAGATCAAGGGAACCTTTGGTGTGAAAATGCGTCTGCAGAAAATCAAAGAAGATTTCAATCGGATTCATTGAAAATATCGAAGGAATCCCTGGAGAATGATTTGAGTGTCTTGTCCTCTAATGCCGGGGCTGGGGTTAGCCGAGAATGCGGATATGGGGGTGAAGGTGAGTCTCTTCCTCTTATGCCGGGGCCGTGGTTAGCCGAGAATGCGGATATGGGGTGAAGGTGAGTCTCTTCCTCTTATGTCGGGACCGGGGTTAGCCGAGAATGCGGATATGGGAGTGAAGGCGAGTCTCTTCCTCTTATGCCGAGACCGGAGGAATTCGGATTATGGTAATATTGCATGCGGAAATTGCAAGGATATTGCAAGAATATTGCAACGGGAAAGTGAGAAGAAACGGGCGATTGAGAGGAATTACATATAAATAAAGAAAATATATATGATAATATTGTTTTTAGAGGGGCGATTAAGAGTACAATTATCGGATTTAGTTTGAAAATCTAATGAAAATTCATTGCAAACCATTGAAAATCTGCTATAATATTCTCCATAGAATAGGAGGAATTCCTGATTATGACGATGAAAGAACTGGCAGAGTATGCCGGCGTCTCTGTATCTGCCATCAGCCGTTACTTAAACGGCGGTTCCCTGAGCCAGGATAAGAGAGACCTGATCCGCAAGGCGATGGAGGAGACCGGTTACCAGCCTGATACCGTAGCGCAGATGCTGCGCAATAAAGTAACTGATCATATTGGATTGATCATCCCCAAGCTGGATTCCGATGCCGTGACCCGTATGACCCGCGGTGCTACGCAGGTTCTGAGCCAGGCCGGTTATCTGGGCTTGCTTGCGGACACCGGCAATGATCCGGACTCAGAGATCGCCTACCTGAAGCTCTTCCAGAACCGTTCGGTAGCCGGAATCATCTTTATGGCGACGGTCTTCACCCCTCAGCATGAGGAACTGCTTCGCAATAGTGATGTTCCGATCGTGGTGGTCGGGCAGCAGTTTCGCGGCGTACCCTGCGTCTTCCACAATGACCACGATGCCGCCTATGATCTGACCCGTCTTGTTCTTGCGAAGGGGCGCAGGCACATGGCCTTCATCGGTGTGTCGGAGAAGGATGTCGCTGTCGGCGTGAACCGCAGACGCGGTGTGGAGGATGCCATGAGAGATTGCGGTCTGGACCCTGCTTCCTTGATTGTAGGAATCACAGAATTCACCGTAGACGGCGGACGTGATACGATGGAGATCCTGCTTGCGGAGCATCCGGAGATCGATGGACTGCTCTGCGTAACGGACCGAATCGCCTTCGGTGCGATGGAAGTCCTGCGGCAGCACGGGAAGAGCGTCCCCGGCGATGTCAGCGTCGTAGGTATGGACGACAACTGGGCGGCGGAGCACATCGAGCCCCATCTGACCTCCTCTCACTTCTATTATAAGACCAGCGGTGAGGTGGCGGCAGAGCATCTGCTCAGCCTGATTAAGAACAAGAATGTGGGCGGACCGGTACAGCAGACTATGATCGGATACTCGATCGTGGAGAGAGACTCCGTATAGAATCGGCGCGGGGCGTGGGTTTCGCTTCGTTCGGGGACCACTTCGGTTACTTCGGGGACGTGTCCCTAAATGGCGCTAATTTGTTGATGTAATATAATGTGAATTTGCGTGAGAGCCTGACTCGGCGCGGCAGAAACCGCGCCGGGTCAGGCTTCTTGTGTTCAACGCGGAAGCCAGACCGCGCCATTCCGGGAATGCGGCTTGCAGCGCGGTCGCTTGCCGCCGTAAGACTTGCAGGGTTCCCGCGTCGAGCGGGGAATGTTCAGGAAAGCGCGGAAGCCGGATCGCGCCAAGGCGGAAGTGGGAGCATTTGCACGGGAATACAAGAATTCGTACATTAGCAAAACTTCATGCCAAGAGGGGAGAGGAAGCGCTTGCACGGAAAAAATGCTACAAGATTAAAATACACTTGCTAAGTTACTTGCGTAGTGATACTATATATGAAGAGAAAAACATAGAGAAGGAGGTCCCCGATGGTGAATCACAAGAAGCAGCTGGATGCGATGCATGTCCTGAATCATGGCTCCCTGTCTGAGCGGGAGGCAGAGTGGAAGGATATGATGAGTGAGGATGCGCCGAAGTCGCCGCTTGAACTGCGTGCTATGATTGATCAGTGGAGGCAGGATCAGGAGATCATGAAGATCGCTCCCGATACGGCGGGCACGGACTACTTCTTCCTTGAGACCTTTGTCAATGACATGATGATAGACGAATTCTGGATCATTGCGACGGCCTTCCTGAAGGAGTGCTACCAGGAGATTCCGGAGTATGCTGCACTTGGCTGGGCCTATCCTGAGTGGGATATCTTCCAGAACTTCGATGGGATAACGTATGGGCAGATCCTGAATCTGGTGCTGAATGGCGCGAGGTCCGGCAGTGAGTACTGTCGGGAACTGTTGAAGTATCTGTATAAGACCTACTATAAGCGGGAGTATAATCAGCTGAAGCGCTTCCATAAGGTTAGTATGCAAGATGTGTTCAACATGGTTTGCAATGACGACTATACGGATCGGTGGGGGAATACGGCAAGAATCCTGACCATGTGTGAGATGATGGAGATCTCGATGGAAGGGAACTGCGGGACCTTCTATCGCATGTTGAACGAAGAGCGGGAACGCAGAGAAGTGGAGCCGGAGATGCTTACCATCGAAGACGAGCTGCGCAAGGAGTGCAAGGCAGTTACAGACGCCTGGCAGGAGGCAGAGAAGGCGAAGCCGGAAGATGAAAGGGACAAGAAGTACTGGGAAGTGGAGGACTTCCTGGCAGAATGTCTCCGCTACAATGATCTGCCGGCGGACTTTCTGTGGCGCAGTGAGATGATGGACTACGGGATGAACCGTCAGACTTCGACCGTACTTGCGCTGTTGAAGATGACTTATCCCGACCGCGAATTCACCTATGAGGACGTGCAGTATTATGCACACCTGTTTGAATTGGTGAATGTGATATCCAATTTCGATTGGGCCTATCGGGAGACGATGGTCTCTCTCCTCGGTCTGCATGAGCAGGAATTCCCCGGTATGTTTGAGGGGCGTATTCTCTTCAAGCCGGAGACCGTTCTGGCTGCTACTCACCGAAGCTCTGCGGCGAAGCCTGCTCCTAAGGCGCCGGTCATCACACATATGGCACCGATTGCGACGGCGCAGGCGAGCGATGCGGACTACAAGGCAGAGATCAGTGAACTGCGCCGCAAGCTTCACGAGCAGGAGCAGCAGAGCAGGTATCTGCGGGAGCAGTATCAGACGATGAAGGAGGAGCTCAAGGAAGCGGAAGCTCAGGTCGAGGGCTACAAGCGGGATCGGGAGGAGTTGATCGCGCTCAGAGAACATGTCTACCGAGAATCGCAGGAGATGCCCGAGGCGCCGGTCATCGATCTGGATACTATGAAGAAGGCGATCGGAGAGCACAGCATCCTGATCGTCGGCGGTCACGTCAACTGGCAGAACCGCCTGAAGCAGAACTTCCCCAAGTGGAAGTTCATCGACATCCACTATTACAATACCGTAGACGTCAAGGTGGTCGAAGGGGTGGAGAAGGTCTACTTCTTCACGGACTACCTCAGCCACATCACCTACCGTATGATGATCAATGTCATCCGTGACAAGGGTGTCCCGTTCGGATATGTTGCCAATATTAATATGGAAAGAATGGTACGGCAGATCTATGAGGATATGGAGGGGTAAGAGGGTGCACATGCCTTCAGGTTGTGATATAATGCCGCTATTGAATCGGAAGGCGGATAAAGATCACTTATGATACTTAGCAGAATGGTTCTCGAATTCCTGATGTTCAGTGTGTTCGGCTGGGTCTTCGAGACAGTTTACGGAATTATGAGAACACGGATGTGGGAGAAGCGAGGCTTCCTGTACGGGCCGGTCTGTCCCATCTACGGGGTGGGTGCCAGTGCAGCTTTGCTGCTGGCCAGGCTTCTTGCACATACGACGATTACTTATACATGGTGGCAGGTCTTCCTCGTGGCCTTCTTCGGAAGTGCGATTCTGGAGTATGCCACGAGCTGGACGCTTGAGCAGCTCTTCCATGCTTACTGGTGGGACTATAGCAATATGCCCTTCAACCTGAATGGGCGCATCTGCCTTCCGGCCTCGACCCTCTTCGGCTGTGCCGGCGTGGCAATCGTCTACAAGCTGCTGCCTCTGATGAATAACTATGAGATGCGCTTGCCGCAGCTTCTCTACGAGTTCATTGCGATGGTGATCGTTGCGCTGTTCTCTGTAGATGCGACCCTGACAGCGTCGGCACTGACGAACTTCGCCAACATGGTGAATACCATGGAAGGCGCGATGAATCAGAGAATGGAAGACGTGGTCGAGAGTATGAACGATGCGACACTGCAGGCCATTGAGAGAGTCAAGGGATTCCGATTTCGTCCCAATGAGGTCGTGCGCGGTGAGCGTATGAATCGTGCGCTGGGAGTCGTGCGGAATCGTAAGTTCCTGAAGCTTGCGAAGGATAAGGCGATGGCAGCAGGTCAGGCGGTGCAGGAGAAGGCAGCGGCAGCGGGCCAGGCGGTGCAGGACAAGGCGATGGCAGCGGGCCAGGTCGTGCAGGACAAGGCGATGGCAGCAGGGCAGGCGGTGCAGGATAAGGCGATGGCAGCGGGCCAGGCAGTGCAGGATAGGGCAGCGTCGGTCGGCCAGGCCGTACAGGCCAAACTGCCATCGCGGGATGACGATGTTCCTGATTCTTCCGGAGACGGTACAGAATCGTAATATAGTAACATGGTCCCGTGCAAATGCACGGACCTCAGATGCCAATAGAAGTTCTGCCGGGGTGCAAGGTCGCATTCCGGCAGAACTTTTGTTATATATTTATGTTGTTTTCTGATGGTCTCCTACAATAGTTTCTTATAATAGGATTCTGCTGTGTAGAGTGCCTGCACCGGATTGTTGCCAAGCACGCGGTCCTTGGTGACTACCGTGGTGACCAGTGCGTCGGAGTAGCGGTAGAAGAGACTGTCGTGGCCGACGCAGAGACCGACAACCAGGTTGAGATCGGTCTGCTGCTCATTCAGGTACTTGGCCTGGAGGATGGGGTTGCACATGTTGATGCCCAGATCCTCACAGCACTCGGGGATGCCGACGGTGTGCTTGGGCTGTGCGCCGGCCTTGCAGGAGAGCCCGACTACTTCGAAGCCATGGCTGCGAAGAATGCGGGTCAGCATGCGGGACTCGCGGATCAGACCTGCGCAGGTGGCGATGCCAAGCTTCTTCGCACCGATCTTCTGTGCGAATGCCATGACCTCCTCCACTCTTGTATACTTGCAGTAGTGCTCGAACTCTACTTCAGCGGCTGCCACGGTGACCTTGCGCACGTCTTCCTTCTCATACTCGCTCATGGCTGCATCCATCAATGCAGGGTCCATCTCCGGCGTAGGGCAGAAGGAAGGGTAGGGCTTGTCGGGGAGCTGTTTTTTCTTATTACAGGCAGTCACGGCACAGTCGATGCAGGACTTGCAGGATTCATTGGTATCGATATTCATTCGCTATAGGTCCTTTCGAAGAAGATAAGATAGTGGTATAGTTATATTGTAAAGTATATGAAACTTAGAAACAATTATAGGATAAGTATATCACTATAGAAAATTTTTATACAGATGAGAAGGAGTATATTATGAAAGGTTATCTTAATCATGTAGCTATTGCTGTGGACCGCTTCGAATGGTACCGGTCCTTCTTCGAGGAGTGCTTCGGCATGGAAGTCGACCGCACCGCGAAGGAAGCCCCCAACCGTGTTCTCTGGTTCAAGGAGGGTATCCAGCTCTGCGAGAATCTTGCTGCGAGCAGCGCGGAAGCTGTACAGTTGACGGATCACATCTCGATCGGCGTGCCGGATGTACCTGCTGCTGTAGCTCAGGCTCTCTCCCTTGGATGCACATCGCTCCCCAATGGGGCTCACTGGTTCGCACTGCCCAATGGGGTAAAGCTGGAACTGAAGCCGCTGCCGAAAGTATAATGTTGTCCGGTTCGTCGAGGGTTTGCGCAGCCCATGGGGTAAAGCTGGAATGGGAGCTGCTGCTGAGAGTATAAAACTGTCCGGTTCGTCCAGGGTTTGCGCAGCCCAATGGGTAAAGATGAGATGGGAGCCGCTGCTGAAAGTATAAAGCTGTTCGCTTCGTCCACGGTTAGCAACTTCCTGAGAAAAGAATTATACTAAGCAGAGTGCTGTATAGCAGTATGGCTATATAGAGGTACAGAAAGGTGGACTTCCGATGGGACAGGAACAATCCAAAGAAGATAAAAGAATCTATACCCTGAGTGAGGAGAAACCGGCGAAGGCAGTCCTGACGCTGGGTCTTCCTCTGGTTGCGGGTATGTTCATCATGGTGCTCTACAACCTGGTCGATACCTTCTTCATCGGCCTGATGCGGGATGACTATCAGCTGGCGGCAGTCAATCTGGCCTACCCGGTGATGATGATCTCGATTGCAATCTCCAATATGGTAGGTACCGGTGCCGGCAGCCTGATTGCGCGTAGTATCGGTGCTGGAGACCGGGAGAAGGCGAGCCGGACGCTGACGACGGGCTTCCTGATGACAGTCATCAACAGTGTGCTGGTGGCAGTCATCGGCTTGTTCTTCCTGTCCCCGATCGTGAAGGGACTGGGTGCTGCCAGCAATACGACTCTCTATACCAGGCAGTATGTCTCGGTCATCTTGATCGGCAGTCTGTTCACTATGGGCAATTACACCTTCGGGCAGCTGCTTCGAAGTGAGGGTTCGGTCAAGTTCTCCATCGCCGGGATGATCCTGGGTACGATCGTGAATATCATTCTGGACCCGATCTTTATCTTCCTGTTCGGTCTGGAGATTCGCGGTGCTGCCATCGCAACGATCCTCGGCAACGGAGCGGGAATGGGCATTTCCTTATGGTACTATGTGAAAGGGCGGACCCTGCTTCGGCCGTCGCTTCGCTGTCTGAAGTCTGAGGATGTACCGGCTATCGTGAAGGAAATCTTCTTCGTCGGTGTGCCTGCATCGCTCGAGACCCTTCTTACTTCGGCGGCGTACATCGTGAACAATAACCTGGCGGTATCTTACGGGGAACTTACTGTAGCTGCTATGGGTATCTCTCAGAAGATCATGAGCTTCGGCAGCTATATCTATCAGGGCTTCGCTGCCGGATGTCAGCCGCTGATGGGCTACAACTACGGCGCGAAGAACTATCGCCGCATGCTGGATTGTCTGAAGGCAGGCGTTCTGGTTACCAGCGGCATCGAGCTCTGTGTTCTGGCGGTCTACGGTACCCTGGCGCCGATTCTGATCGGTATCTTTACAGCCTCCCCGGAGGTTGTTGCCACCGGTGCCCGCATCCTGCGTGCCAACATGTGGATCCTGCCCTTCGTGGGCTCCATCTCCATGAGCCGTACGTCCTTCCAGGCCATGGGCATGCCCCAGTATGCCTTCGGCATCACTCTGACTCGCCAGCTCTGTCTCTATGTACCCCTTCTGCTGCTGCTTAATCACATCTTTGGATTCGGCGGTATGATCTGGGCGCAGCCGATCACGGAGATGATCATGATGATCACTGCGGTGACCCTGCTCAGTCGGGTAATCCGGAAGAAGGAAAGAATGTAGAGGGATTCTTACCCTTGATTGAAATCAGCCGGCGCGGGAGCTTACCCGCGCCGGCTGATTATTTTCTTACGAATGGGCGAAATGAAGGGTGGCGGGCCGTATCGCCCAGAAATCTTCCTGAAATTGGGCGAAATGAAGAGCAGAAGCATATA
>R17__coassemble_347_pt1 | contig 25595 bp, 23 predicted proteins | sample R17__metabat2_low_PE_029 | metagenome-assembled genome bin R17
TTATCAGACAGTACTACAATATATGTATAAGATTAATATCAATTTATACAAATTGATAAACATAATCTGTCAATGTTACGCGTCAGGAGGAGAAAGATATATGTCTAAGAAGATTATCACGATCAGCCGTGAATACGGCAGCGGCGGAGATATCATTGGCAAGCTGCTTGCGAACCATCTGGGATTGCCTTACTATGACAACGAACTGCTTCTTCTGGCTCACAAGCGAAGCGATATCCGTCTCAGCACAATCAAAGAATACGATGAGAAGCGCGGCAATCGGTACCTGTTTTACGAAGTGAACCACGAAGGCAACAGCACTGTGAAGAAGGGCGAATCCATGGAGGATACCATCTATGCCATCCAGAAGGATGCGATTCTCAGCCTCGCAGAGAAGGGCAATGGTGCTGTCATCATCGGCCGCTGTGCCGATGCCATCCTGAAGGAAGCCGGATATGAACCTCTCACGATCTTCATCAGCGCTCCCGTGGAGTTTCGGACACATCGAATCAGTATCGTAGAAGGAATCGATGAAGCTGCTGCACGTAAGAGAGTGAAGCATATGGACAAGAGCAGACAGCAGTTCTATGAGTCTCGCTCCGATCAGTTGTGGGGACATCCCGCCACCTATGACTTATGCTACAACAGTGCCAAGTACTCGAACTTCGACGATATTGCAGAATTGATTGCAGAATATTACACAGAGTGAAAAAAATGGAGAGACGCAAGTCTCTCCATTTTATATCCCCTACACGATCATCGATACCACCAGCACCGTCACCGCTGCTGCCACCGCCACTGTCGTAAGCGACCGATTGAAGAAGGCCAGCACCAGTGCCACCAGGGTTCCGCAGGTCGCTGTGATGATATTGTCTGTAGAGAAGAAGATCGCCGGGAAGGTCATAGCACTCAGCACTGCATAGGGTACATAGTGCAGGAAGCTTCGAATGAACCGGGATTCGATCTTCTTCGAGAAGAAAGCGAAGGGAATCATGCGGATCAGGTAGGTTACCCCAGCCATCAGGATCAGATAGATAGCAAGTCTCATCGTTCTTCCTCCTCTCCCGCTTTCTCTTCCTCATCGGGAATCGGTGCGATCCATGCGAGAACCGCCGCCGCAATGATAGCACTGATAATGATAGCGAATCCACTGGAGATAAAGGGCATCACAAAATAGATAACACAGCTGACCGCTGCCGCAATCAGGATGACTGCCACATTGGTCCAGGACTTGCGGATCGGCGGGATGATGACCGCCACGAACATGCCATAGAGCATGATGCCCATCGCCTGCGTCAGTGTCTTCGGCAGGAGCTCACCGCACATACCGCCAAGGAAGGTCCCGGATACCCAGCCGACCGTTGCAATCGAGATCATTCCATACATATAGAAGGGTGTCAGCGGTTCTTCCTTCGATGCCGCGACACCGAAGATCTCATCCGTAATCCCATAGGAAGCAATGATTCTGTGGGGCAGCGTAAAGGAAGAATCCAGTTTCTGAGACAGGGACAGACCCATCAGGCAGTATCTGCAGTTGATCAACAGCTGCGTCAGAATCATCTCAAGGAAGGACCCACCGGCGGCGATAACACCGATGCCGGCAGCTTCTCCCGCAGAGGTCAGGTTGGTGAGGGAAATCAGAGCCCCGATCCATGCCGACAGACCGCACTTGACGGCCATGATACCGACACCGAAGGAGACCGAGAAATAGCCCAGTGCAATCGGAATACCATCCTTCAAACCGATGCGAAAGCGAGTTCTGTTATCTATCATGGTTTACACCTCATTTTTCATACTACAAGCTATTATAGACTCTTTTGCTGGAAAATCCAACTTATCGCATAAGTAAACCTTCCCCCTACACTTAATTTTGCAAATGCTCCGCCCATGAGAACGATCGAATAGGAGAGAAGCCACTCCTGATTGAAAGAAAGTCCGGACACCTCCTGAACAGTGTCCGAACTTTCTTATATAACCTATGCAAATTCAGCAATCGATCCGCTTCCCTTAGAAGCACTGATCCATGATCTCAGGATCCAGTCCCTTCTTGCTTGTAATCTGTCCTACCACAAAGTAGAGGATACCGCCGACCAGCAGACCCCAGATTACGGCATTGATGCCTGCCACCTTGACATTGTAGTAGCAGAAGATGTAGGCCGCTACCGCACCGACAGAGCTGACAACCGCCGCCTGCTTGGTCCCCTTCTTCCAGAAGAGACCGCCGATCAAAGGCCACAGGAAGGTACACTCCAGTCCGCCGAAGGCGAACAGATTCAGGAAGAAGATGATATCCGGAGGATTGATGGTCAGAGCGATGACTACCACACCGAAGAGGATGGTCATGATCGTGCTGGCCTTCTGTACATTCTTATTGTAGCTTGCAATCTTCGCAGGATCATCCTTCACTACATAGTTTCTCCACAGATCCTTGATGATTGCGGATGCTGCCAGAATCAGCAGAGAGTCTGCCGTAGACATAACAGCTGCCATGGGAGCAGCCAGGAAGATACCGGCGATACCTACAGGCATGATCTGCTGTACAATATAGGGTACGAAGTAATCAGAGGTAGGCAGATTCGCAGTGTCAACCAGAGCGCCGGCCCAGCATCCTGCCAGATGCATACCAACGATAACGAAAGAGCAGGTCAGCGCACCGATCCACATAGCGGAGTGCAGACTCTTGGTATTCTTGAAGCCCATCGCACGAACGGCTGTCTGAGGCAGGCCCAGCGTACCGAAGCCTACCAGAACCCAGAAGCTCAGCAGACTGCCGGGAGTGTACTTGGAGAAGAGATCGTCATATACCTCCGGAAGATTGGCCTGCAGACCGGCATCGATTCCGGCCAGACCACCGCCTGCCTTCAGAACAAAGAACAGGAAGAGGAAGGTACCCAGGCACATGATCAGGCCCTGAATGGTATCTGTAATAGCAACTGCAGTGAATCCACCGAAGGCAGTATACACGATAACAACTGCACCGAAGATCAGCAGAGACTGTACATGTCCCAGGCCGGTAATAGAAGCAATCAAAGTAGCACCGCCAGTGAACTGACCGATCATCTGGGAGGTACAGAAAGCAACCATCAGAAGACTGGTGATGATCACCAGTGCGTCACTCTTATATCTGGCCTTCAGGAAGCCAACTACAGTAACCGCGCCGGTACGTCTGGATACCAGAGCCAGCTTATTACCGAGCACACCCAGTACCAGGAAGGTCACAGGAACCTGTACAGCTGCCACCCAGACCTGGGCATAACCGTAGGTCAGACCTGCAGCACCGGGACCGGATACGAAGGAGCTGACAGAAGTGTAGGTTGCCATTGTAGTCATGGCAAGCATCAGGCCGTTCATACTGCGGCCGCCGATGAAGAACTTCTTTTCATTCGATAGGGAGGATTCGGAACCCTGCTTCTTGCTGAAGACGATTCCGATGACTGCATTGAGCAGGAGATAAGCGATAAAGATTACCAGTATGATCTTCTGATTGCCGGTCATGCTTCCACCTCCTCTTCATCATCGTATTCAAAATCAATGAATACAAACTTGAGGAGATACCACACACCGATCAGAGCCAGAACGATGGTGCCGAAGACGGATACACTGAACCATGCGGGCATGCCTAAGAAGTACATACCGGTGCCATTGAGAAGAAAAGCCGTCAGAACATGCCATACGCAGCATACAGCCACTACGATGAGTGTGCTCTTGATCTCACGCATGCACTGCTCGTGCTTCTCTTGCTTAGAGAGTTTATTCATTTGTGAAACTCCTTATAAGGATAGTCAGACTCCCGGACCGGGATGCCTGCCATGCTTTATCATACAGAATTCTATCTCGAAAATCAATGACCTGCTATCGATAAATACAGACAGATCTCTGCATATATTGGAGACTATAATATCAGAACTTCGGCATGAACCTAAGATTCCTGATTCTTCACAAACATGACGATGGCCACACCAATGATGATGATATATCCGAGAACACTGTAGATATCCGGCAGCTGTCCGAAGAGGAAGAAGCCGAAGATAGCACCGAAGATAACCTGCGTGTAGTCATAGACCGAGAGCTCTCTGGCCGGTGCATAGGTATAGGCAGCTGTGATAGAGAACTGACCACCGGCAGCAGACAGACCTGCCAGAATCAGGCATGCAAACTGCGCAAGCGACATCGGACAATAGTTCAGGATCAGGTTGGGCAGCAGCACCAGGCTCGAGAAGGCGGAGAAACAGAACACGATCAGCGGTCCCCTGACCCCCTTCTTACCGAGGATGCGGACCATCGTGTAGGCAATGCCTGCCGCCATGCCTCCCGTCAGACCGATCAATGCCGGAACAAAGGGAGTACCTACGAAGCCCGGCTTCACGATCAGCAGGCTGCCCGCGAAGGCGATCGCCACACAGCTTCCCTGGAAGAGACTAACCTTCTCACTCAATAAGAAGAAGGAGAACACGATGGCAAAGAAAGGGGACAGCTTATTGAGCATGGTAGCGTCAGCCAGATTCAGATGATCCACCGCATAAAAGTTGCATAGGATACCGATGGTGCCGAAGCCGGCCCGGCAGAACATATCAAACCAGGTATTGCGGGGAAGCCTCAGCGGAATGCGGTTCTTCCACACGATAGAGAAAGCGAAGCACATCGCCACCACATTGCGGAAGAAGCTCTTCTGCATAGACGGCACGTCTCCGGAGAGACGAACGAAGACATTCATCAAAGAGAAGAAGAAGGCAGCACTCAGGATACAGAGGATGCCCTTGGTCTTGCGGCTGCTGAGAAGTCCTCGTTCTTTGCTCCCTGTGATTGTGGATCGATCAGACATATATATTTCCTTCCTGAACTAATATAGACTTACTGGTCGGACATTCCCGGTTATATTTCTTCCAGGAACTTCCTTACTTCCTTCATCATGGCCTTCGGCGCTTCCTCCGGAATAAAGTGACCGCAAGGCAGTGCGTATCCGCGAAGATCTGTGCAGAATCTCTGCCACAGCTTCATCGGATCGAAGAACCGCTCCACCAATCCGTCTCCTCCCCAGAGGATCAGGGTCGGACAGATAATCTTGCGGCCGGCCTGCAGGTCCTCCTCATCGAAGGCGCGATCCCAGACCTCGCCGGCCCGGTACTCTTCGCACACAGCATGCACGGTCTCTGCATTGTAGTGTTCCTCATAATCCCGATAGACCTCTGCAGGGAAGGCTTCTGCCTCCGTGTCATTCTCCGAGTGATATCTTGCGATATGAAGAGAATAGCGGAAGAACTCTGCATGATTGTTCATGATCATATGCTCCGGCAGGGGTGCCGGCTGCGTGAAGAGGAACCACTGAAAGAGCGCCCCGGCGAACTCCCGGTCCGTGCGCTCATACATATCATAGGTAGAAACCACATCCAGAAGAATCAGACGATCGACGACTTCCGGGTGGTCCAATGCCATGCGGTAACCGACCCTGGCCCCTCTGTCATGTCCCATCACAAGGAAATGCTCATACCCCAGATGCTTCATCAGGAGGATCATCTCCTCAGCCATGACTCTCTTGGCATAGTCGCCATGATCCTCCCTTCCCTCCGGCTTACTGCTGTCGCCATATCCCTTAAGGTCAGCAGCAATGACCGTATAGTTCTCCGAGAGCTCATCCATCACCTTATGCCACATGCGCCAGGTCTCCGGATGACCATGGAGAAGGAGCAGAGGAGCCCCACATCCGCCGATCACGTAGTGAATCGTCACATCGTCATGTACCTGACAGTGTTCATGTCTGTATCTGTTCTCTGTCATTATGATTGCACCCCTTTTCTCTATCTCCAGTCCCTTGATTCGTCTTCCCTGCCTGAATCCACAATTCCGGCTAATTCGTCTTCCCACAGGGGACGATCCATTGCTCCCCCTTGCTCTCGATCTCGTGGATGCGGAAATGATAACTGTCGAATTCCAGATCTCCATGTTCATAAGGGTGTTCCTCGAAGAACTCTACGACTTCGAGCTCCCCGGCTTCACTCTGCCTTGTCAGCAGAGGATAGCTTCCCTGATAACCTCTGTTATGCCACTCTTCTTCCCTGTCTCTGCGAAGCCCCTGTATATGGGCCATCTCCTGCGAACCGTAATCGCGCTCCGGCCAGCGATTCGATGCCTCCTCTACCATATGCTCGATCATCATAAGGATCATAGCATGCTCCGAAGAAGCAAGTCCTGAGATCAACTGCTGACGAAGCTCCTCGCGCTGCTCGTCCTCTGCATCCGCGTAGACCTCGATCAGATCCGCATAAGAGGAGTCCCCGATCATCTCACACAAGGATAACATAGCATCCATGCCCTCGTCCGTCTCCGGATACCAGTCTTCGATACTCTCATCGATGGGCGTATAGAAGCACAGCGGTGCAAATTCGATCAGACTTGCCAGATACTCTTCCTCCTCGGAACAGGCATATCCTCCCAGGAAGGTCCTCTTATCATGAATAACACAGAGAAGATTCACGATTCGGCGCAATCTATCCTCCCCGGGCTGACTTCTCCATCGATGTCCGATCCGATGGTAGCGATAGCTGAAGATATGAAGATCTGCCTCTTCGAACCAGAGGGAGAGCATATTCACCTCCCCCTGATAGAAGATGATACCGAAGCTTCCGGCATCCTCCAGGACATCGTAGGTCACGGAATCCTTCCAATCTTCCACCCAGGTTCCCTGCACCCGGCAGGACGGGAACTCCAGGAAGCACTCGACGGCATCATTCATCAGATAAGGAATGCGGACACGCGTCGAATTCTCCGAGATTCGAAGTTCTATCGCATCCCACTGCTGAAGCTGATCCAGGAAATATTCCAATTCTTCAATTCTAAGCAACATCACACCAACCTCATCTCTTGAGCATTTCCCTTGTATTATAGAACGGGGTGCGGAGAATCGCAATCCGAAGACAGGAAAGCCCCGGAATCGATCCGGGGCGGGTATATCTTCTTATTCCGCATCCTGACACTTGGTCAGCGCCAGGGTTCCTGTACGTGCAACTTCCACGATGCTGATGGACTGCAGCATCTCGATCAGCAATCTGGTACGCTCGGGCGTATCACAGATCTGAAGGAGCATCTGCGTCTTCGACATATCGACGATCTCTGCCTTCATGATCTGGGAGATCTCAATCAGGTCGCTTCGGTTGTCGCGGTTGTACTTGACCTTCACCAGCATCAGCTCTCTGGTGATGGCCTGCGTCTCATCGAAGGTCTTGACCTTGATGATATCCAGCTTCTTATTCAGCTGCTTCTCGATCTGTTCGATCGTATTCTGAGAGCCGCTGCTTACGATGGTCATGCAGGACACATCGGGATCATCTGTCTCACCTACGGCCAGACTCTCAATGTTGTATGCTCTTCGGGAGAAGAGGCCGGCTACCTTGCACAGAACACCGGCGCGGTTCTCAACGAGAACAGAATAGATTCTTCTCATATCACTACCTCCGGATTAGTTGACAAGATCACTCTCATCGATGATGCACTCCATCAGCACAGGACCATCCGTGCCGAGGAAAGTGTTGATCTGTTCCTTCGCATCCGTGTCATTGAACATGCGGATGAAGGGAATATCATAGGCTGCCGCAATCTTCTCAAGGTCAGGGCTGCCGCTCAGATCAACCATCGCCCAGGTGTCCTTATAAGAATAGTGCTCATACTCCTTCACCATGCCCAGAACATTGTTCTTCAGCACGGCGATCTTCACGGGAATGTTGTGCTGCCGGATCGTTGCAAGCTCACACATAGACATCTGGAAGGAACCGTCACCGCAGACAGCAACGACCTGCTTGTCGGGGTTCAGGGCACGCACACCCATCGCCGACGGAATCGAATAACCCATGGTGCCCATGCCTCCGGAAGTCAGGAATCTGCCGTGCTTGATTACGCAGTAACGGCAAGACCAGATCTGATTCTGTCCGACATCGGCCACATAGACGCCATCGTCATCCATCTTCTCGCACAGGGTCACGACAAAGTGCTCAGGGTCTACATAATTCTGGTTGGGATCACGATGATAATTCATCGTACGCTTGTACTCGTCCATCGTTGCGATCCAGTTGGGACGGTATACCTCCGGATAGTCCATCGCCAGACAATCCTGCAGGATCTTCTTGATATCGCCGACGATCGGAATACCGGCATCCGCATTCTTGCCAATCTCCGCGGGATCTACATCTACATGCACGAAGATCTTATCCTTCACCACAAGGCTGGGCTGCTGCACCGCGCGATCGGCGAATCTGGCACCAAGCACGATCAGAAGGTCTGCCTCGTTGATGGCACGGTTCGCATAGCGTCGTCCGTTGTTGCCGACCATACCGAGCTTCAGGCGATGGCGGCTGGGCATCACATCGATTCCCATCATGGTACATGCCACGGGAATATCGAACTTCTCTGCGAATGCCACCAGTTCCGCTCTGGCATCGCTCAACACGACACCATGACCAGCCATAATGACGGGCTTCTTCGCCTTCTGAACTTCCTCCATCAGGCGCTTCACCTGACGCATATTGCCCTTCACGGTAGGCTTATAGGTACGCAGGCTGACAGACTCCGGATAAGTGAACTCTCCCACTTCCTGCATCTGCACATCCATAGGAACATCGATCAGCACCGGCCCCTTACGTCCGGTATTCGCAATATAGAATGCTTCCTTCATGATGCGGGGAAGTTCCTCCGCATCCTTCACAAGGTAGCTGTACTTAACGAAGGACTCTGCGGCACCGGTCACATCGGCTTCCTGGAACACATCTCTGCCGATCAGGTCAGTCTTGACCTGTCCGGTGATAGCAATCAGAGGGATGCTGTCCGCATAGGCCGTAGCAATACCGGTCAGCAGATTGGTCGCACCGGGACCGGACGTGGCCACGCACACACCGCACTTGCCCGTCGTTCTGGCTGCACCGCTCGCCGCATGCGCTGCGCTCTGCTCGGTACGTACCAGGATGGAGCGGATCCCCGAAGCCTGAACACTCTCAAAAAAAGGAACAATGGCAACACCCGGGTAGCCGAAGATCGTCGTAATCCCCTCGGCTTCCAGGCACTTCACCATAATATCTGCGCCTGTCATATATATCAAACCTCCTAAATTACTTTAAGTTGGTATCCGTATAACAATAACATAAATCGTCCCTCTTGACAAGTGCGGAAAGAGATCGCAGGATTCCCCACATTGTAGGAAATCCTGCGGCCCCTTGCAAGACTAAAGCGTCACCTCATCCACCAGATTGGTTCCGAAGAGCCACTGGATCATCTCTCTCTTCTTCGTCTGACCAAGACACCACATGAGCTTCGTCACGATGGCCTCCTGCGTCATATCGTGCACAGGGATCCCACCGCAGTCCAGAATTCTCTGTCCGGTCTCATAGATATTCAGATTGCTTCCTTCATAACGGCACTGACTGCCGACCAGGATTGGCAGACCCGCCTGTGAAGCCTTCTCGATCTCGCTTGTGAAGTCGTTCTTCAGGAAGGGGACACCGCCCAGACCGAATCCCTCCACATAGACGCCCTCATACCCTTTATCCATCAGATGAGAAAAGATCTCCGGATCCATGCCCGGGAAGAGCTTGAGCACTGCAATCTTCGAAGAGTAGTCCGTCTGAAGCATGACCTTGCCGCGCGTGCTCCTCTTGGGAACATTCACCTGCAGCCCCAGAGCGTTCACCTCACCCACCAGAGGATAATTGATACTCTCGAATGCACAGAAGCTTACCGTGCGGACCTTACTTGCACGGCATCCGCGCAGAATCTTGCGGTCGAAGGCCAGATAGATGCCCGGCGTCCCGGTCAGTGCCATCCAGATGGCACAGGTCAGGTTGCCCAGTGCATCTGTCATCGGAACATAGAGAGGCATCTGGCTTCCGGTCATCACCACGGGCACAGGAATATTCTGCAGCATAAAGGACAGCATAGAAGCCGTGTAGGCCATGGTATCTGTCCCGTGAATCACAACGAAGCCGTCATACTGCGGAATCAGGGAAGCGATCCTCCTTGCTAACGCAGCCCAGTCATCCGGCGTGATATTGGCGCTATCCAGGGAGCAGAAGTCCTCCACTGACAGATCTGCCTCCTCCTTGAACTCCCCCAACAGCCCCAGCACGGAATCTCCGTGAATCGATGGTGTCAGGCCATTCGCACCTCTTGTTGAAGAGAAGGTACCGCCCGTATTGATCAGATGAATCTTCTTCATAGCTTATGCCTCCGGTATGTCATATTCTCACTCAGCCCTGATACAGATATATGCACCAGCGATGCCATTGATCATGCAGGAACTTGCATTCCCCTTCATCTTACCACAAAATTCGTGCAATGCAATGACGTATTACGTTATATAACATTATATGCCATTTGCAAAAGCAGATTCATGTGTGATACAATCATATACGCGTAATAGAATATGCTCTATATTCCATTAAGCGATCTATACGAAGGAGGCTTCACCTGCCATGAGTGACCAGACTTTTGCTTCTTATCCCTATACACGCCCTGACAAGGATGCCTATCTTGCACAGCTTTCTGCCTGGACGGCGGAGCTTGCAGAGGCTTCCGATTCAGCGAATGCCCTCAACCTCTTCCGTGCGGCTGAGAAGGCTGCAGCAAGCTACGATACCATGTACCAGGTAGCCTACATCCGTAATTCCATCAACACAAAGGATGCCTTCTATGAAGAAGAGATCAACTTCTTCAATGATACGAACCCCATTATTGCCGTAGCCGTGCAGGAATTCAACCGTGCCGTTCTGGCCTCCCCCTTTCTTCCTTCCCTGAAGGAAGTCTATGGTGATCTGTACTTTGAACGTATGGCTATGAAGGACCGTCTCACTTCCCCTGCCAATGTGGAGAATCAAGTGGAAGAGAATCGTCTGGTTCAGGAATACTTCCGGATTGCAGGGAACTGCCTGACGCAGTTCCATGGCGAGACGCTGAACTTCTACGGCCTGCTTGCTAAGATGCAGTCTACCGACCGTACCCTTCGCAAGGAAGCGCTGACTGCCTGGTCTGAACTCTATGCTTCTGTGGCCCCCATGCTCGATGACATCTATTCCCGCATGATCGAGGTCCGCTGCCGTATGGCAGAGACTCTTGGCTTCAAGGACTACACGGAGATGATGTATCTATCCATGGAGCGCTTCAGCTACAACAGAGACGATGTCGCTGCCTTCCGTGAGAGCATCTGCCGATTCGTAGTTCCCTTAGTAGAGAGGATCTATGAAGAACGAAAGGGAAAACTTGGTCTGGACACACTTCACTACTATGACGAACCATTGACCGACCCCCGTGGCAATGCAGACCCTAAGGGAAGCACAGCCGAACTTCTCGCCTTCGCCCGTCAGATGTACCGGGAACTCTCCCCCGAGACAGGGAAGTTCTTCGATGCTATGATGGATGCCTGTATGTTCGATCTGGAGACCGGCGACAGCAAGCAGCAGGGCGGCTACTGCACCTTCGTTCCCGATCTGTCCCTTCCCTTCATCTTCTCCAACTTCAATGGTACCAGCGCCGATGTGGATGTGCTGACGCATGAAGCTGGACACAGCTTCGAAGCCTTCACCGCTTATCGGGAAGGAGTACCTGCCGATATCCTCTTCGGGACCTCCGAAGTTGCTGAGATTCACTCCATGTCGATGGAATTCTTCACCCATCCCTGGATGGAACTCTTCTTCGCAGGAAGTAAGGAAGATGCCGACCGCTACCGATATATCCACCTGCAGGACTCCCTGACCTGCATCCCTTACATGGCATGTGTCGATGAATTCCAACACCTGGTCTATGCGGATCACATGACAGATGCCGAAGCGCGATATGCCCTCTGGCATCGCCTGGAGAAGAAGTATATGCCCTGGAGAGACTATGACGGGGATACCTTCCTTGAGAAGGGCGGATTCTGGCTGCAGAAGCAGCATATCTTCATGTGCCCCTTCTACTATATCGATTACGCGATGGCCGGCACTGCTGCCCTGGAATTCTTCCTGGCCGACCGGGCAGACCACGCTTCTGCCTGGGAGCGCTACATGAGACTATGCCGGACCGGAGGCCGCATGCGCTACTTCGACCTGTTAAAGCTTGCTGAGCTGCACAACCCCTTCGAACCGGATACCCTTGCCCGGATCACGAAGGAGCTTGAGCCGCTGGCCCTGGGTCAATAGTATATTCTAAGAATAACCAAAGCCCCTGAGAAAGATACCATCCTATCCTTCTCGGGGGCTTCTGCTTACAGCAATCGTCCCAACGCATCCAAATCTATCTCCAGCTCTCCATCGTAGATCTTCACAGCAAGCTTCCCCTGAAGCGGCAGGATCTCCGGAGGTTCCTCCTTCTCCAGACCGAAGACCGTAACCCGTGCCTTCATGGGATCGATCACCCAATACTCCCGAACACCTGTCTGACGATACTTTGCCATCTTCTTATAGTAGTCCTTACCGGAACTGGAAGGAGATACAATCTCTGCAACAAAGTCCGGTGCCCCGACGATCAGCTTCTCATGAATCTTATCCGGATTGCAGACGACAAGTACATCCGGCTGCACTATGGTCTTATCATCCCTGTCATCAAGCTTCACATCCACCGGAGAGATCATAGGTACGCACGGTCCCCCCTTACTTCTCACATACAGTTCCAACTGAATCGCTAATTCCAGTGCTATTCTCTGATGTCTGATATCAGGGGCTGCCATATCATAGAAAACGCCATCGATGAGTTCTACCCTATGTTCCTCCGGAACTGCATAATAATCTTCTAACGTAAACTCTCCCGGACCCTTACGATCTGATATTCCATACTTCAGAGCTTCTTCTTTCACCAGCGAATCCTGCGGAGCTCTGCGATATAATTGGTCAATATCATAAGCAGCCGGAGAATGACTGCTCCGCTCTTCTACCTTCTTCAGAGTATTCCAGAGAGCCCATAAGGTCTCATATCTCGGCTTTCGGGAAGCCCCGCTCAGCACCTTATTCACAGTTCCCAGAGGTACACCGCTCTCATCAGATAACCTGGCATTGCTGTAGCCATAGGTTTCTTTTAATCTTCGAATCTCTTCTACTGTCATACCCGCTCCTTTCTTCCATTCTTTTATACTTTATTGTTTATATCCATATATTAGCATTAATATTACCCTTTTACAACCTTTTACGGTTAATAAAAGAGTGTAAAACGCAAAGTCGTTTTACACTCTTTTTTCTCTACTCTTTCTTCATCTCCACCATAATCTCATTCCCTGTCATCATAACAGTGGCCTTACTTCCGACAATGAGAGGCATCATCGGCGGGATATGTCCGATATCCAGATCCATAAGGATCGGCACCTGATACCCGGCAAGAAGATCCGTCACCGCCCGATACTGATCAAGTCCCATGATCTCCTGCCCATGATAGTAGGGACGTCCAATCAGGAAGCCCTTCACATGCTCGAACCAGCCGGCATTCTTCATCTGCCAGATCGCACGGCGGATGCCGAGAACCGAGAGATCACACGCCTCCAGGAACCAGATTATTCCGTCTTCCGCATAACGTTCATTGAATTCCCGCACGTGGTCATACTTCGTCCCAAGGAAGTTGACGAGACAGTCCATGCAGCCACCGATCAGGCGTCCGCTGATCACGGTATCCCGGTCGGGGAATCTCCTCCGAACCACCGGCTCCGTCACATGGTAGGGCGCCAGCGGATGCTCCTTATCCTTGAGAGACTCCTTCTCATAGAGATCATATCCCTGTACCATTTGCGTCTCCCCTGTCAGGATTCCCAGAGCTGCCGTAAGGCTGGGATGCCAGGGCTCCATGCCAAAGGCCGCCGCATTCGGTCCGTAGACCGCAGCAGTATCACACATGGTCGCAAGCAGGAAGCTCAGATTCGTATTGTCCGAGTAGCCCATGAACCATTTGGGTTCCGCCTCAGCAAGCGCTTCGAAGTCCAGGTAGTCCAGATCCTCACACATGAGCTCTCCGCCGCCGCAGGAGATCAGCACATCATTCGACTCCGAAGCATAGTAGTCCATAATCTCTTTTGCACATAGTTCCGGCGTATTGCTGATGCCGATGCCGCTGCCCTCATAACAGTTGGGTCCCAATTCCAGACCATACCCGAGTGCCGACAGCTTCACCTGTGCGTGGTCAAATGCACTCTTGTAGGGTTCCGTATTACAACCGAAGGATGGTGCAATGAATCCAATCGTACCGCCCTTCTTCAGATTCTTCGGATATCTCATAAGATCATGTCCTTCCTGTCTATGACTCTATCGTCTTCTTCAGACTCTTCGCCAGCTGCTCTGCTCTTCTGGCATCTTCTATGCCAAGCTGCCCTCTCTCTGTATACCTTGCTCGAAGGTAAAGCTGCCGCAGTTCCTCTGCCTCATCCATCTTAACAGCCGGCACCGCCAGATTCTCCACATCCAGACTGGTATCTCCGGGATGAATCCCGGCATAGACTGTCCGCATTCTTCGATAGAAACCTCCGTAGGCTCTGCGGACTCTGGCTTCCGGGGTCCGCGCAAGGATACCGGGTCCGCGTCCTTCCTCCGCATAGTGGTCTTCCCCGGCACGCAATCGCCGTACACTGCCCTCAGCTGCGCGAACTTCGCCCCGGCTCTTCATCGTCTGATAGAGTGAGCGAAAGAACAGCACTGCTGCAAGCAGAAAGATCAGTGCCCCCAGGATCCGCAGCCCCATCATCAGCCAGGCGGAGGGATCCCCAGCTACAGACTCAAGACCTGCTGTCTCGGCGATCTGCTCCATGACAGACTCTTCGGCTGCAGACGAAGTCTCGGGAAGTACCAGACCCTTCAGGAACATCAGCACCAGATAGAGGCCGCCACCGATCACGATAGCCACCAGATAGAAGATCGGTACCACGAACAGTTGATACAGAATCTTCAAAACAGCCGCACCTAAGCGCAGCATCTCCGGCCGACTGACCAACAGACCAACAAGGAAGATTCCCGTCACCAGCAGCAGATTCCATAGAATACTGCGAAGATCTGCCTGCTCATCAATCTCCTGCCGCAGCATACGAAGCAGGAAGACCATCGAGGATACCGTAAAAAGAGCTAAGGGAAGTCCCCAGTTCATTCCCTCCAGGTAAGTCAGAATCCCCGCCGCAAGAACTACAGCAAGCATCTGCAGATAGTGTTCATACATTCCCGAATAATCCGGTACCAGTTGTCCCCGCTCGATGCATAGGATCAGATAGGCTCCCAGGGGAAGCAGGAGCATAGCATCCGGAATTCCATAAAGAAAGAGCAGGAAGGCAAGAATCGGAATCATCCCCATCCTCCTTCTCCCCCATAGGTCCTGCCCCAGAGAAGCAAGAAAGCCCGCTGCAAAGGCCAGACCCACAACGAGAATGCGATTGCGATCACAGCCGAGGAGATGAAGCAGCACAGAAAGCATCAGACACCAGACGGCAGCATCCTGAGCATACTTCAATCCGGTCTTGATTCCGTTCCACAGGAAGGCATATCCTCTGTCGATTGGCTTCATAGGCTTCCTCCTTCCGCTGCTGTAAGAACTTTGACACCAGTTCCCCTCTTCTCAATCATCTTCAATGCCTGCAAGACAGCCTCTGTCCGATGAGGTACGATCAGCAGATATCCCTGTTCTGCCTCACTGAGATGCTTCTCCCTCCGAAGGATCTGCTCCAGACTTCCCCGGCAGCCGTAACCGGCACGTCCAAGACCGTCCAGGATCTGCTCAAGATGCTTCCTGCCGAGACCGCTCTCCAGGGAATCGATCCATCCCAGGAAGGAATGCACATCCCCATCCGTCCGGAAGGCGTAGGGAATATGCCTCTCCTCCAGCATCTCACAAACCATTCTTGTCATAGAGAAACAGGTCTCCAGTTCTTCCTCGCTGCCATCCTCCACCGCCAGAACCACGATAGCCCGAGGCTCTGCCGTATGATCATACTGTCTTACCATCATGCGGCCGGAAGCCAGACTCTTCGTCCAGGCAATCTGCTTCATCGGCTCTCTGCCGCTGTACTCCCGATATCCTGCAGAGAGAATCGGATCTTCATGAATGAAGCGGCGCACTGAGAGCTGTCCCAACAGACCTCCGGCAAGATCTTCCATACTTACAGACGGAAGACGCTTCGGCATCACAGTGACCCGCTCATAGACAGAGACTGCCTCCTGATCATCCTGTATCCCCAGAAGATCACCGGCAGCCATAGAGAATCCGCCCAACTGATAACTTCCTCTTGCGGGAATCGAAAGTGCGAGCGGAATCTCCAGCCGCTGATGGGGCATCAGATAGCCGGTATAGCGATACCGCACCATATTCAGGTACTCTGAGACCCGTGGCTGATCCTCCTTGCGGAAGCAGCACTCTCTTGGAAGCAGGAGATTCATGCGCAGATAGAGGATCGGCCATCTGCTATGATTCTCAACTACCATCAGCACCTCGAACTCTTCTCCGGGTTCCAGCAGCTGCTTACTGCAGGATAAGCCGCAGCGAAGCGACCTGAGAGCGATCTTCCCCATATAGGTCTCAAGACAGGCAGCGACGATGATCCATACTAATAGAAAAGCTATCATATCTCTTCCTGTCTCCTCTATCCCCGATCGATCGGTACCTTCACTTCCTCCAGAAGCCTGCTTACATACCTCTCTTCCTCTTCCCGGCGTCCTATGCCGCCACCCACACGATGAGCAAGCACAGGAATCGCCATTGCTTTCACATCCTCCGGGATGACATAGGACCGGCCGGACAGAGCCGCCCACACCTGGGAAGCCCGATAGAGGGCCTGCGCACCTCTGGTAGACACACCAGTCTGCGGATTCTTCCTGGTCAACTCGATGATATCCATCAGATAACCGACAACGGCGGGCGTCACCTCCACCTGACGGCTCATCTCGGCAAGTTCCTGTGTCTCCTCCCAGCTGACTACCTGCGTAAGATCCTTCAGGATCTCCGTGGTCGGTCTGCGCATCAGAACACCGATCTCCTGCGCTCTCGTCATATACCCGAGAGAGAGACGCATGAAGAAGCGGTCGATCTGTGCCTCCGGCAGCGGAAAGGTTCCCTGAGATTCCAGAGGATTCTGCGTTGCCATGACAAAGAAGGGGGGATCCATCAGGAAGGTCCTGCCGTCCACTGTGATCTGATGCTCCTCCATCACTTCAAGCAGACTGGACTGGGTTCTCGGCGTCGCACGATTGATCTCATCTGCCAGAATGACATTGCCAAAGAGCGGACCACAGCGGAATTCGAACTCTCCCGTCTTCTGATTATAGAAGTGAATCCCTGTCAGATCAGAGGGCAGCAGATCCGGCGTGAACTGAATTCTGCGGAATTCTCCTCCGACGGCTGCTGAGAATGCGCGAAGCAGCATGGTCTTGCCGGTGCCGGGAAGATCCTCCAACAGCACATGTCCTCCACACAGATAGGCTGTCAGAACCTTCTCAATCATCTCATCCTTGCCCACGATCACCTGTCCGCATGCGGACAGGATCCTTTTCTTATAGTCTGCAAACTGTTCTGTATTTATCATGATCTCATCCTTCCATCTGCCATCTCATCCATGTCATCATAAGACTTACCACGTATTCCTGCTCCTCTTCCGTCAGTTCTCTCCCCTTAGGAATCCGATACCAACGATAGAGACATCCACGGCAACAGCAAGCTACTGCATGCTGGGCCGGGAACATCGGATGGCCGCGCAGCGGTGTCTGCTGTCCATCCTTCTCCACATAGGCAGGGGCCAGATACTTCTCCACGCGTTCTCTCGCATGCGCTTCCACGACCTGCCATCCCCTGGCGCGAATGTACTCTCTGTCCTTCTCCTTCAGGGTAAATGCCCTGCGGAACTTCGACCGCTCAATCCTCGCAAGCAGCTCTTCCTCCGTAATATACTCTCCCGGTCTTCGTTCCCGATACCAGGACAGCGTCAGCCTGTGGACCCAGGACTCTCCGCTCTCCAGCCAGTCATTCCGAGAACGAACCGGAAGATCCGCCGGATTCCCCACCAGCAGAAGGCGGGAAGATTCCGGAATCTGCTGCAGCAGATAGCGAAGTTTCTCTGTCTCTGCCTTGAAGAAATCCGGGAAGACATAGACATCGAAGCTGCCGGGGTTCTGCTTTCTTAAGGCCCCAGTCACACTATCAGCCCTCTTCCTCTCCTCCTCAGACGGAAACAATACTGCATCGGAAGAGAGACTGCGGATCATATGGTCCGTCGGAGCAATCACACGGAACGACATCCCGAAGGCCCGGTACATCGCAAGCAGTGCATAGGTCACCATGGTCTTCCCCGTACCGGAACCTCCCACGATCACGGATACCTTCTCCCTCGCAGAATCACGCAGCAAACGGTTCTGTTCCTCGCTCCAGACCGGGCACCCGCCGCTTCTCTGCCGAATCTCCCGGGGAAGCTTTCCCGCAAGCCAGGCAGTATCGATCGATAAGTCCGGATTCTTCTGTATTGCCTGCATCCTCTCAAGCTTCGCCGCCAGAGAGTCGGTCGGCGAAAGCGCCGCCCACTGTCTCAGATCATCCTGCAGCTTCAGATAAGCAAGCTCCCTCTGTATTCTCTCAAAATCGTCCTGCATACGATTACTCACCTTCCGAGGTGCAGCGGATGCCGCACAGCCTATGCCTCCACGCGCAGCAGATAAGCCACCATCAGCTGCACAACTCTTCCGTAACTTTCCACTCCATCTGATTGGCTGTTCGCCTTCAGATAAGTATTGTTCACCTTCTCATGTGTGTCCGCCACAGGACCGTCGAACTGATGCCAGAAGGATGAACACTCGGCAAGGTCTGCCTCTGCCATCTCACACAGACCGCTGCGAATCTCCAGATACCTCTCCTTATCGTACTTATAAAGAGCATTCCCCGCATAGATGAATCCCTCCAGAGCTCCACTGTATCGAAAGTAGTTATTGTATGAGCAATAACAGGAAGCCCAGGCAATAAAGTTCGCCTCATCTTCCCGCATATAACCCTTCAGATGCGAGAGCTCATGGCAGATGGTAAATGCTTCCTCGAAGGTGGGAATCTCTGTGTTATAATTCGCCTCGATGGTAAATGGCGAATAGATCCCCGTCACCTTCTGCATGGATAACAGACGAGAACCCAACACCGGTTTCGCCTCCGGGAAGTAACCTGCCAGAGAATCGAAGGTATCCGACAGATCCATGATAGACATACGGGCAATCTTTGCCAGATCCTTCTTCCCGGGAATAGAATCACTGCTGAGTTCTTCTGCCGCCTGATTGACCTGTTCTACCATAATCTCGCAGACTTTCTCCAGTTCTTCTCTGGTGATGTTCTCCGTCTCAAGACCTTCACATTCTGCAAAAGTCATCCTATGATAATTGATGCCTCCACCCAGCATGAAGATCAAGGCAAGGATTCCGAGGAATGCCGTCAGATCTGCAAGGGTCCTCCCACATTCCCGCAAGAATTCTCCGGCGAAGGATCTGCCTTCTTCCCTATGCCTCACGATTTGAATCATCTGCATGATTCGCCGAAGAAGATAGACCAGAGCACCTGCACCTGTAAAATAGAGCAGAAGCTCTCCAACAGAGCAGGGAATCGCCGAAAGACAGCCGCCGACCGCAAAAACCAGGAGCGGGTATACCTTCCCGGCATACCATTCCCCGAATCCCTCAGTCTGCGTCGCCGCAAGCCACAGAATCAGAGAGATACCACCGCACAGGATACCCGCTCTACAGAATCTCTTCTCTCTCACGCTCTACCGTTCAATCTTCTCTACGACCTCTCCGGCCTTCTTGTAGATGGAGTTCGCAGCCACAGCTCCGCGGATCATGGACAGAGGATACACATTCGTATGACGTCCGATCACAGTACCGGGATTCATCACAGAGTTGCATCCCACATCGACCCAGTCACCCAGCATCGCCCCCATCTTGCGCAGACCGGTAGGATAGTCCTGGTCTTCAAAGTGAATCACAACATTCTTCTTATCTGCCTTGATGTTGGAAGTAATGGATCCGGCACCCATATGTGCATGGTAGCCCAGAATCGAATCGCCCACATAATTATAGTGGGGCACCTGAACATCATCGAAGAGAATAACATTCTTCATCTCTGTAGAGTTGCCAACCACGCAGTGTCTTCCCACCAGAACACTTCCGCGAACGAATGCACAATGGCGCACCTCTGTCTCCGGTCCGATGATACAAGGGGGATTCAGGAGAGCCGTAGGGGCTACCCTGGCTGTCTTGTGCACCCACACCTGATCAGCCACCTGATCATATTCATCGTCAGGCAGAGTCTGCCCGAGCTCTACGATGAAGGACTTGATCTGTCCCAGAACCTCCCAGGGGTACTCTGCCTTCTCAAGCAGAGGAGCTGCCATCGTATGTGTCAGATCATATAATTCCGTAATCTTAAATTCTTCCATATTGTACCTCACTGTTTCTATATGCACCTTCGAGGGATAGACTCTCCTGTAGATTCATCTTCCCATCAGGACTCTTTCTCTTCTAGGAATCCGCTTCCACCTTCTCTGTCGATGACTTCACGGTTCGCTTCCTGCTTCCGGTTCCTGCCTTCGCACGCTTTACGGTGCCGGAACCGCCTCTGCTTCGGGAACCTGTTGACTTCTGGCTCGCATAGATACCTGCTATCTGCCTGTAGCAGGCTGCTACATCAGATGCATTATTCCTGCCGATCACCAGATTCGTGCGCCTCGTCACATAATCATTCAGCTTGACCATGTAGTCATCTGCTGACAGAGTCCCCTCTGCCACCATGGCCAGTCCCTTCTCCCAGCTTGCCGTAAGCTCCGGATTCAGAAGAGAGCGAATCGACAGGTTGACGGCGTCATAGACGACCTCACCAAGCAATGTAGGCGTGATGATCTGTGTCTTGCTGTTCAGGTCCAGATACTTGATCGTCACCAGCTTCTTCAGGATCTCCGCTCTCGTTGCGGAAGTTCCGATACCGCTGCCCTTGATCTGTGCCCGAAGTTCCTCATCTTCAATCAGCTGCCCCGCATTCTCCATCGCAAGAATCATGGATCCCGAAGTATAGCGCTTGGGCGGCGATGTCTCACCCTCCCTGAGTTCAAAGCTGCTCGCGGGAATATGCATCCCCTTGCGGGTCTTCGCAAGCAGTTCACGGAACTCGGGATTGTTCACAGATGCCTCCATCTCAGAGGATGTGTTCTCTCCATCGCCTGCAGACTCTGCATCCTCTCCGCCCCGGGATCTGCTGCTCCTCCCGGCACCGGTCTTCCACTCTCCGGTCACCTTCATGAAGCCCTTCTCTGTCAGGATCTTGTAGGAAGCGAAGAAGTGCTCCCCCTTCCTGACCAACTCGAGTGTGTACTTATCATACTCTGCTGCCGGGTAGAAGATACTGAGGAATCTGCGAACGATCTTCTCATAGACCTTGATCTGGCGGTCCGTCAGCTTCCCAAGTCCTCCGATGCCCTGTCCGGTCGGGATGATCGCATAGTGGTCAGTGATCTGCTTATCATTCGTATACCTGGTCTTCGCAATATTCTTGTGAAGCCCCTGTGACAGGATCTCCTCCGCAAAGCCCGCAACGCCGGGAATGGCCTTGAGTCCCCCGATGTTCCTTCCGATCTCCTTGGCTACCGCAGTGGAGAGCACACGGGCATCGGTTCTCGGATAGGTGACCAGCTTCTTCTCATAGAGTTCCTGCACGACCTTCAGTGTCTCATCCGGGCTGAGCTTCATGGTCTTCGAGCAGACATTCTGAAGTTCTGCCAGATTAAAGAGAAGAGGCGGATTCTTCTTCTCCTTCTTCTTCTCGCGGGAAGCGAGCATCAGATCCCAGGGGCCCGCAATCTCGCTCTTCTCGTCCACGATGGGAATCCCCGCTGCGCTGACCGCCGGAGTCTCCAGCGAACTTGGCTGCCTGAGATAAGAGATCAGTCCCAGTGCGTCCTTCTCCTCACGGAATCCGTTCTCCTTGTAGAGACAGGGATGATTCTCATAGCGGCTGCCCGGTACGGCCTTCCACTCTGCCTCGATGGGGAAACCTCCCAGATTCGCCTGTGCCATGACACGGTAGAAAGGTGTCTTCACGAAGTCCCGGATCTCCCTCTCTCTGCGAACGACCATCCCCTGCACACAGGTCATAACACGCCCGACCGACAATACAGCATACTTCGTATTCATCAGACCGGCGATCGTATTCCCGTACTTGAGTGTCAGAAGACGAGAGAAATTGATTCCCATCAGATAGTCTTCCTTCGCCCGAAGATAGGCGGAATCCGAAAGATTATCGTATTCTGACAGATCCTTCGCATCGGCAATTCCCTGACGAATCGCATCCTCAGTCTGGGAATCGATCCAGACGCGCTTCCGGATCTTGCCGTGTACACCCGCCATCTGCTCCACCAGGCGATAGATATACTCTCCCTCTCGCCCTGAGTCGGTACAGACATAGATCGTATCCACATCCGCCCGATTCAAGAGCGTGCTCACCGTATGGAACTGCTTGCTGACCGAAGAGATCACTTCATACTTGAACTCCTCGGGAAGGAATGGAAGCGTATCCAGTGTCCAGCGCTTCAGCGCGGGATCATAGGCTTCCGGGTAGGACATCGTGATCAGATGGCCGACACACCAGGTAACGATATGGGAATCATCTTCCAGATACCCGTCCCGGCGAACACCGCCAACCCCCAGAACCTTCGCGAACTCCTGCGCGACACTCGGCTTCTCGGCAATAAACAATGACTTCCCCATAGGCTTCTCTCCTTCCTCCCTTACTGATCTGCCGCGGACACGGCAATCGATAGTTATTATACTCGATTCCGTCCCAATCTTCCATAACATCTTGTGAGGGAATCGAATTCCCCAAGAACAAAGGAAGCCGCAGCGGTATCTCTACCACTGCAGCTTGCCCGACACGTCCTGTAATTGTAATCATCAAATTCCGATGGAATTAGTCTTCCTTCTTCGTAATCTTGCCCATAGCAGTCAGCAGTTCTGCGGACAGAACAGCGCCGCCTGCAGCACCACGAAGGGTGTTGTGGGACAGACCAACGAACTTCCAGTCATATACAGTGTCCTCTCTCAGACGACCTGCGTATACTGCCATACCACCATCTACCTCGCGGTCCAGCTTGGGCTGAGGACGATCGTTCTCCTCGAAGTAGTGGATGAACTGCTTGGGTGCATGAGGCAGATTCAGTTCCTGAGGCAGACCCTTGAAGTTAGCCCAGCGATCCAGAATCTCTTCCTTGGTAGGCTTCTTCTTAAAGGATACGAATACAGAAGCAGTATGACCGTTGGATACGGGAACACGCAGACACTGAGAAGTGATGATCGGAGTGGTTGCCTTCACGATCTGGTCGTTCTCAATGTGACCCCAGATTCTCAGAGGCTCCTGCTCGGACTTCTCCTCCTCGCCGCCGATGTAAGGGATTACATTGTCGATCATCTCAGGCCAATCCTTGAAGGTCTTGCCGGCACCGGAGATGGCCTGATAGGTAGAAGCCACAACTACGGTAGGTTCGAACTCCTTCAGTGCATGAAGCATGGGAGTGTAGCTCTGAATGGAGCAGTTGGGCTTAACAACGATGAAGCCTCTCTTGGTTCCCAGTCTCTTCATCTGTGCAGGAAGGATATCAAAGTGCTCAGGGTTCAGTTCCGGTACTACCATGGGAACATCGGGAGTCCAACGATGTGCGCTGTTGTTAGATACCACAGGGGTCTCGGTCTTCGCATAAGCTTCCTCGATCGCACGGATCTCGTCCTTGGACATATCTACTGCGCTGAATACGAAATCAACGGTTGCAGCAACCTCTTCTACATCAGCAACATTCTTAACCACGATCTTCTTCGCCCACTCAGGCATAGGTACATCCAGCTTCCAGCGATCGCCGACAGCCTCCTCATAGGTCTGTCCGGCAGAACGAGCACTGGCAGCCAGGGTAACAACCTCATACCAGGGATGATTGTCCATCAGAGTGATGAATCTCTGACCTACCATACCGGTAGCGCCAAGAATACCAACTTTTAACTTCTGTTCCATCTTACATTCACCTCGTATATATCTTCGTACAGAGACCGGTCTCTAATCACAGACAGTCACTGCCGAATCCTTAATAGAATATAGCTTGCCTTATTTTACTATTTATCACGTTGAATTGCAATACCGTATCTTTACGGACTTTTTAACAATTCTATGGCAGAGCCGTCCAACCTTTGAATATTCTATGCAAAGATTGAAGACATGCTGATCACGATCAGAATCTCTGCCAGGATCACTCCGGTCATCGCGAGGGTCTGTACGATTCCCTTCAGGCGGTCAATCTTCATATTATAATAGAGGCTCAGCACGTCATTGCCCACGGGAATCAGGATAATCAGCATCGCCACGGATAGGATCTGATTCAGCATGAAGCCGACAAAAGCCACCAGGAAGATGAAGATCACAGAGACTGTCGAACGAATCGTCGGATTCTTGATATTGTCGATCTTCAGAACCTTGCGGAAGCCTCGATAGTTCATCAGGCAGCATACACACAAGATGGCGATTCCCCAGTGGAGAGAGTTCTTCCCAAGCATCATACTAAGTCCCACGATATAGACGATGACAAGGGCAATATAGAATGCCGAACCAAGCTTAGGGTAGCGGGGTGGGAAGTGTGTCAGGATCATCGGCTTCTCCGGATCGATTTTGAAGACATCCACATGATCTGCGGGATCACCGGTCTGAGGAACGGACTCCTCGGGAATAGAATGATTCTCCTCCATATAAGGACCTCCTGAAAAAAATTGATTGTCATCTCGTGCGTGCTGAAGCTACGCACGAAATCCGTCTCCATGGGGTAGTTTTGTATACACGCACAGCTCCGCTTCGCTCCCGCTGTGCTCCCCAAATTCGTATTCCGCGGGGCCCCCGCCCCGCTTCATACTCATTTGGGGACGTTCGCCATAGATCCGGATTCTCGTGCGTGCTGAAGCTACGCACGAAATCCGTCTCCATGGGGTAGTTTTGTATACACGCACAGCTCCGCTTCGCTCCCGCTGTGCTCCCCAAATTCGTATTCCGCGGGGCCCCCGCCCCGCTTCATACTCATTTGGGGACGTTCGCCATAGATCCGGATTCTCGTGCGTGCTGAAGCTACGCACGAAATCCGTCTCCATGGCTCACTGTATACAAAAAAAGCTTCCTGCCGGATTCGAACCGGCGACCTACGCATTACGAATGCGTCGCTCTACCAGCTGAGCCAAGGAAGCTTATCGTTCAGTCACCTGAACACTTGCAATATATTACCATGACCTCGGATTTTTGTCAATCCCCAACTTTGAGTTTTCTGCAGACTCCTATCTGTTTCATGCGGCGGAATTTGGCGATGATTCCTATGGCGGCTTCAGCGATTCCAGGGATTGCGACATAACTCCCCAGCAGTTCACTATGGCGGCTGTTGCATTCTCTGTGATCCCGACATATTTCCCGCTTGATTTTCTATGCGGCTATAAGAATTCCCGGAGACAGACCATAATCCATCCTTCCTCTCCCAGGCACTTTGCTCAATCGAGAAAGGGGGCTGAGAAGAATTCCCCAGCATTGTTATAAGCCCCCAATTAAGATATAGTTAAACATCTATATGAAAACATGGAGAAAGGGCAAATGAAATATAAGAA
>R17__coassemble_363_pt1 | contig 24205 bp, 21 predicted proteins | sample R17__metabat2_low_PE_029 | metagenome-assembled genome bin R17
TCATAGGATAGGATCATCTTATAGTTTTTCTTCATATTATATACCTGCTCTTCCCTGCTGCCTGATTCCCGCTGCTTCCTTCGCCAGACAGTCCGCCTCCTCGTTGCCTTCCACACCGGAGTGCCCCTTTACTTTCACGAAGCGAATGCGCAGGATCTGCTGCATCTCCTGCATAAATTCATAATAGCCAATCGTCCCCTGCTTATTGCGCTTCCACTCACCAAGTGCCCACTTCTCAATTCCCATATAGTCATAGTAGATTACAATGTTGGGAAGCCCCAATTCGGCAGCCTTTGTAACTGCAGCCATACTTCCGAGAATCTCCCCTGCAACATTGTGCATGGAAGCCATCTCTTCATCCCGGCCACTGCCCTGCAGGATCTCCCTCTGTCCCTGATGAATCAGAAATCCTCCGTAACCATAGACACCGGTTGCTGCATTGTAGGAACCATCGACGAATGCATAGTTATCGGGTTCTTCCTCTGCGGAATCACTGCCGCTTCTGTCTTCCCACTGCTGCTTCGGGTGCAGGTAGCGCTCTGCCTCGTCCTCCGTCGGAAAGCTCTTAAAGTCAGCTCCCGGGAATCCGGTCACCTGCCTCTGACATTCAGCCCAACTCAGATAGATGCCGGGTGTTCTGCCCCTGCGCACTGCATAATACTTCTGCTTCGGCATTCTTCTTCCTCCTCAGACATACTCATTACCTTATAACCGCCTCACCCGAAGATCCGCCGGTCACTCCTCTTCCGGTGCCCTTCGCCTTCCAATGTTCATTCGCGCCCTGAAGAATCCGCTTCGCGTCGCAAGCACGACGGACACTTGAAGACCTTATCGTGTCGAGTAGGAAGGGATTCTCCCCTCCTGCTCGACACCCAAGCGGACATTCCGCACTTTGTGCTCCATGTCCTTACGCCCGACAGATGTCAGACGAACGAACTCGTCTGGCATCTGCCGGGCTTGTGCAACAAAAGAAGTCCCCGGCACTGCCGAAGACTTCTCACATACACTTCATTACTTCAGGAATCCATTGATGATCTGTTCCTCGGCTTCTTCTTCCGTCAGACCCAGAGTCATCAGCTTGATGATCTGCTCACCGGCAATCTTACCGATGGCTGCCTCATGAATCAGAGCTGCATCGATATCATTCGCCTCCAGCTGAGGAATCGCCAGAATATGTGCATTGCCCATGATAATAGCATCGCACTCGGTATGTCCGCTGCAGGGAGCATTACCGGTAATTCTGGAATCAAACTTCTGATAAGAATTGTCCTTGGCCACGGAACGAGATACCACATCCGCCGTAGCACCCTCTCCATTCAGCTTCACCTGATAATCACTGACCGCATACTGATCCCCATGGGTCATCAGACGCTCACGAACCACCAGACGGGCACCGGCGGCAAGTTCTGCAATCGTCTTACGATTGGTGGAATCTACTCCCTTGATCTGCACCATCTCCATCTCCATGGAACTTCCCTCTTCCATGTAGACTTCTGTGCCGGGATTTAGGATCCGCTTACCGGTGCCATCACCGGAACCATAGTGCTTCTCCACATACTTAACCTTGGCATTCTTGCCTACATAGAAGCGATGAATACCATCATGTTCCGAGTCATGGGTACCGCAGTTATCGATACCGCATCCGGCAACGATCACAACATCGGAATCTTCGCCGATATAGAAGTCATTGTAGACCATCTCCTTAAGACCGCTCTGGCTAAGAACCACAGGAATATGTACACTCTCATTCACTGTACCGGGCTGAATTCGGATATCGATGCCGGAACCGTTCTCCTTGGGAATGATATCGATATGTGCCGTAGAATTGCGGGCTGCACTCTCACCATTCGCACGGATATTGTATGCACCCTCAGGAATCTTATGAAGACCGGCAACCTCGCCGAGGATTCTCATCTGAATCTCATCTAACTTCTTCATTATGCCTGTCCTCCTCTCTTCAAGGGCTCACAGCTGGTCACTGCAGAAGCAGTTCCCAGAAGACCGGGCAGGATCTGTTCCTTCGGTCCCTGCTCACGAACCTTGCCATCGGCAAGCACGATGATCTCATCTGCGATATCCAGAATTCTCTCCTGGTGAGAGATGATGATGATCGAACCATCCTTGCGGTTGGACTGCATCTTCTCGAAGACCGTGATCAGATTCTGGAAGCTCCAAAGATCGATGCCGGCTTCCGGCTCATCGAACACCGACAGCTGCGTCGCACGCGCAAGTACAGTAGCAATCTCGATTCGCTTCAGCTCACCGCCGGACAGGCTGGCATTCACCTCACGATTAATATAATCTCTCGCACACAGACCAACTTCCGCAAGGTACTTGCAGGCATCAGCTACACTCATTCTTCTCTTAGCAGCGATACGGATCAAATCCAGAACCTGAATACCCTTAAATCTGACAGGCTGCTGGAAGGCATAACTGATTCCCATATTCGCTCTCTCAGTGATTGATTTCTCCGTAATATCGATGCCGTTCCAGAGGATCTTACCGGAGGTAGGCTTCTCAATACCGACGATCAGCTTAGCAAGAGTGGACTTACCACCGCCATTCGGCCCGGTAATGCAGACAAACTTATTGTCGTCCACCTTAATACTGATATCTTTAATAATATCTTTCTGTCCCTTCTCATCTTCAACATCGAAGGATACATTCTGCAATTCTAACACAATAACACCTCATCTTCATTCCCGAAAGATGTAAAACGGGAATCATCTATTACCTATCGGATAGATAGGCGCCAAAAGAAATGATAACAAAAGAGTGAATTCATGTCAATGACATTCCCTCAAGTTAAGGTAAGTGAAGGATTCCGGCCCGCACCAGACACTTATCAGCCCTTGCCTTATGCGTCGGCCGATAGTACTTCTCCAGGCGAATATAGGATGCCTCCAACGGCGGATAACTCAGTTTGTCTTTCGTACAAACCATCGCATAGACTTCATCTGTTGCATCGAGGATCTTCCTGTAATATAGTTCCTTCTCGTCGCCTTCCGGTTCTCCCACACAATCAAGAATCTTCCAGTAAGCAGCAATCAGTGATAACAGGTTCTCTGCACATTTCTCCTTAGCTGCCATATCTTCATAGATGTCTACTGCCCGGATATAGAGCTCTTTTGCTTCCTGCTGCTTCAATATATTGCTATCCTTCCGGTCAAGGTCCGCCAGCACAAGAACCGCATGGCCGAGATTCGCAAGATCACTCGTTCCCTCAATCTCCACCGTCATCTTCTCTGCCATCTCTGCAGCAACCTTCACCATATTCGGATCCTGCTTCAGATATCCCATCTGCGTATAGCTGTCAATCAGCATACGCCTGGACTCAATATTATCCGCCTTCCATTCTCCATCCAGGAGAAGAGTCACCCTCTCATAGGCAGCAATTGCTTCCTCAGGGTTATCCTTCTCACAGACTTTCGCCTTTCTATAATGACGATTGGCTTCCAAAGTGATATAGTCTACCGAATCCGCAACCTGCTCATCCAGATATCGCTGAAAGTCAGAGATACTCATCTTCTCGTCCGTAATATCCGGGGTATCTTCCTCTGCCTCTGAAAGTTCTACCGTAAGTCCCGGAATCCCCGTCGGCGCCATCTTTCTTCTTACTGCGGTCACAAGGCGATGGGCATCCCTGCGGCTGCTCCAACGAACCTGATCGGCATTCTCAAGAACATATTGAAAGTCTGCCGTCAGATCTCCTGCATCCACCGTATCATCCACAAAAGCAATCAGGAATTCCAGTCCCTGCTCTCTCCAATCGTTCGCAAGGAAGAGTTCTGTCTTCACAGAGGCATTCCCAAGCGAAGACCAGCTGACAAGGAGAAGGAATATCCGACTGCTCCTTATCGCCTGTGAAGCAGCACTATTCTCTGTTCCCCGAAGCATACGATCTCTCAAAGTCCGGTTCCTTCGAAGTCTCTGCAGATTCTCCTCCTCATCCGTCTCATCACGGTCTTCCAGATAACAGGGATACCCCTTCGCTTCCAACAATGTACAGATCTGATTCGCAAGCTTCCGGTCCTCCGGAGCATGACTGATAAAAACATCATAGTAATACTTCATGTCTCTACTCCGTACCCTCATCGAACTTCCAGTTCATGATATTCTCTGATGTGGTCTTCAGACACATATAAGCTTGTTCCAGATCGTGACACTTTTTCTCCGTTGCCTTCCCCTTTTTCAAGGAGGCTATCGACCGGGAAAGCGCATCACAATCATTCACCAACTGCATATGATAGGTCATCACAGATCCGGCACCACCTCGCTTCATGCGTTCTCTGGTCTCTGCCAGAAGGCGCTCTGCCAGGAAGATCCTGCGCTCTACAGCTGAATCGATTACCACACTCTCTTTCTTTCTTCCAAATATCATACGCTCTTCCATCTCCATCCTAAGATTCACAGATATTTTACTATGATTGACCGGGTTCCACAACGAAAAAAAGTATTAAAAAGACCTCCCGATCACTCGGGAGGTCTGATGTACGGTTTGTAATATATAAGGGATTACTGGCCCATCTGCTTTGCAACTTCTGCTGCAAAGTCTTCTTCCTTCTTCTGCATGCCTTCACCGGTCTCGAAGCGAACGAACTTCTTCAGGGTTACAGCAGAACCAACAGCCTTGCTGACTTCCTGCAGATACTTAGCAACGGTCTGCTTGCCATCCTCAGCCTTAACGTAGATCTGATCCAGCAGAACGATCTCCTTCATCTCCTTGGAGATACGACCCTCGATCATGCCCTTCTTCACCTTCTCAGGCTTAGCAGCTTCCTTGGGATCATTCATGATCTGAGCCATCAGGATCTCACGCTCATGACTCAGGAACTCCTCGGATACCTCGTCACGAGACAGGTACTGAGGTCTCAGAGCAGCGATCTGCATAGCAATATTCTTCAGAGCTTCGCGAACCTGCTCATTGTCAACAGCAGTCTCAGCCTGAACCAGAACGCCGATACGTCCGCCGCCATGGATGTAATCAACGATAATTCCATCCTCGGTAGACAGCTGTGCGAAACGACGGATATCCAGCTTCTCACCGATCTTAGCAACCATCTGAGACAGCTGCTCAGCTACGGTCAGAGTGGGATCCTCTGCCCATGCTTCTGCCTTGAACTCGTTGATATCAGCAGCGGTGGTGTTCATAGCCTGCTTAGCAACAGCAGCAACATAATCTCTGAAGATCTGGTTCTTAGCAACGAAGTCAGTCTCGGAGTTAACCTCAACTACAACAGCCTTGCCGCCCTCAACCAGAGCAGTGCAAAGACCCTCAGCAGCGATTCTTGCTGCCTTCTTGGTAGCTGCAGCCATTCCCTTCTCTCTCAGGAACTCAACAGCCTTGTCCATATCGCCGTCAACAGCGGTCAGAGCCTTCTTGCAATCCATCATACCTGCGCCAGTCATCTCACGCAGTTCTTTAACCATAGATGCGCTAATAGCCATTGTAATTACTCCTCTTCTGCAGCTTCTTCTGCCTCTGCTGCTTCTTCGGTCTGTGCTCCCTGCTTAGCCTCGATAACAGCGTCTGCCATCTTGGATACGATCAGCTTAACGGCACGGATTGCGTCGTCATTGCCGGGGATTACATAGTCAAGTTCTTCGGGATCGCAGTTAGTATCAGCGATACCGATCAGAGTGATACCCAGAGTATGTGCTTCCTGTACGCAGATTCTCTCCTTCTTGGGGTCTACGATGAAGATAGCATCAGGGATCTTCTTCATATCCTTGATACCGCCCAGGTTCTTCTCCAGCTTCTCCCATTCCTTCTTCAGATTAACTACTTCCTTCTTAGGCAGTACATCGAAGGTTCCATCCTCGGACATCTTCTCGATTGCTCTCAGACGTGCGATTCTGGTCTGAACGGTCTTGAAGTTGGTCAGCATACCGCCGAGCCATCTCTCATTCACGTAATACATGCCGCAGCGCTGTGCCTCAGCAGCGATAGCATCCTGTGCCTGCTTCTTGGTACCAACGAACAGAATGGTTCCACCTTCAGCAACGATATTGGATACAGCATTGTATGCCTCATCTACCTTGCCTACAGACTTCTGCAGGTCGATGATGTAGATGCCGTTTCTCTCGGTGTAGATATAGGGAGCCATCTTAGGGTTCCATCTTCTGGTCTGGTGTCCGAAGTGCACGCCTGCTTCCAGCAGCTGCTTCATAGAAATAACGCTCATGTTTCTTTCCTCCATGTGGTTTTTACTTCCGTGTGTCTGCTCCCGGGAACCTCATGTCCTATGGTTTTGGACATAAAAAATGGCACCGCCCGGAAGTGTTGCCAGCACACGTGTTTTATTTTTACCGTGGAATTATAGCACTGATTCTCATGGGATGCAATATCATTTTGATGTTTTTTCGTTATTTTCTTTTAAAAAATGCAAGACAGACGAGCCGCCTTGCTGCGTCTCTTATGAAAGCAGCCGAAGCTTAGCTTCGGCTGCAGGAATCACATCTTACTTTTTCTTCAGTTTGTCCAACTCCTGAATGATAAGTTCATTCTGAATCTTAATATAAGTTCCCTTCATACCAGAGGATCGGGACTCAATGACGCCCGCGCTCTCCAGCTTACGAAGCGCATTGACGATGACGGATCTGGTGATACCTACGCGGTCTGCCACTTTGCTCGCAACCAGAATGCCTTCTCTGCCCTCCATCTCCTCAAAGATATGCTGTACAGCATCCAGCTCAGAGGCGGACAAGGTGCCGATTGCAGACTTCACGATCTGCAGCTTACGAATCTCCTCCGCGCTCTCTTCATTCAGGGAACGAAGCATCTCCAGTCCCACCACGGCATTGCCATACTCCGCAAGGATAATATCATCTATACCATAAGGTACGGTGTTCTTATATACAAACAGAGTACCCAGGCGCTCGCCGGCGATATCGATCGGGGTAACGATCACATGATACTTGCTGAGCTGTTCTCCGGTGAATCCCAGAGTCTCCAGATGAACATTCTCCTTCGTGGAGAGGATATTCAGCAATCGCTCATTCAATGATTCATCAATGAACATACCGACAGCAGCATTCTTCCAATCCGGCTCTTCGTCACTCGCATAAGCTTCGCCTAAACCCAGGATCTTGCCCTTCTTACTGATTACCAGAACATTGGATTCCAGGACATCGCTCAAAACAGAACACACATCGTTGAAGACGAATACCTTCGATGTATTGTTATGCAGCAGCTTGTTGATCTTACGTGTCTTATCCAGTAACTGTACGCTCATGTCCTTTCCTCCTTCATAAACATTCGCATACTATCATAATACTACGGTATTTCGAAAACTGCAACAATTTTCTGAATTATTTTGTTATTTGCACCTATATTTCATCTGTTTTCTGCCATCAGATAAATAGTTTCTACGGAATGACATAATATTCTCGAGTTTTTTCTCTTGATGATACAATAATTGGGATTTGTTTCGCAAACTTACTGTCCGAAGAGGTTTCTCTTCTCCTCACATATCACCGAATATCCTATACCGGACAGTAAGATATACATCTCGCTGCAAACCGCGGGTGACCTCGGCCTTCAAATGTCCATTCTTGCCCTAAAGGACCAGCTTCGCGTCGCGAGCACGATGGACGCCTGAAGGTCTTATCGCAAAAAGAAGCCCTGTACTCAGGATCTCTCCCCTGTACAAGGCTTCATCATCAGTCAGACTTCATCATCAGTCAAGCTTCAGTTTCAGACGCTCCTCCTCTTCGATCTGCTCTACAGCACCGGTACTCTGATCAGGCTTCTTCCATGCCATGAAGTGACATTCCGGATGACGCTCACAGCCAAAATAGCGTCTGCCCTTCCTTGTCTTGCGAATCACGATCTCACCGCCGCACTCCGGACACGGGATACCGGTCTTCTCCAGATAAGGCTTCGTTGAACGACATTCCGGGAATCCCGGGCAAGCCAGGAACTTACCATGGGGACCATACTTGATCACCATATTCCTTCCGCAATTATCGCAAAGTACATCGCTGACCTCGTCCGCGATCTGCACCTTATCAAGTTCGGCTTCCGCCCTCTCAAGTGCCTTGCTGAGTCTCGGATAGTAATTGCGGATCGGCTCCTTCCACTCTTCGGTACCCTCTGCTACCCGGTCCAGGGCTTCCTCCATACGAGCCGTCAGACCTTCATCAATCACCGTTGAGAAGTACTCCTGCATGATATCATTCACAGCATCGCCAAGATCTGTTATATAGAGATTCTTGTTCTCCTTCGTGATATAGTGTCTTCCAAGAAGCAGGGTGATCGTCGGTGCATAGGTACTGGGTCTTCCGATCCCGCACTCCTCCATCGCACGGACCAGACTGGCCTCTGTGAAGTGGGCCGGCGGCTGCGTAAAATGCTGCTTCGACTCAAACACCGGATCCGACAACTGATTCTCCAGGGTCAGCTTAGTCAGGTCACTGCGCTTATCCAGCTTCTCCTCATCCAGATCATAAACTGTACGAAATCCATCGAAATCCAGAATATTCGTGCTGGCACGGAACTCTTCTCCGGACGCATCTATGGTTATAATCAGGCAGGTATATCTCATATCCTGCATGCGGCTTGCCGCGAATCTCCTCCAGATCAATTGATAGAGACGGAACTGATCCCTGCTCAGCGATTCCTTCAGACTCGCCGGCGTTCTGGAGATATCCGTAGGGCGAATAGCCTCATGCGCATCCTGAATCTTGGCACCGTTCTTCGCCTTGCTGTCTCTGGATTCCGCAGCATATTCTTCCCCGTAAGTCTCACGAATATACGCCTTCGCTGCTGCATCGGCTTCATCTGCGATGCGGGTGCTGTCAGTTCTCAGATAGGTAATGATACCGATCGTACCGCTGCCCTGCACTTCAACGCCCTCGTAGAGCTGCTGGGCGATCCGCATCGTCTTCTGGGTTGAGAAATTCAGCGAACGAGATGCCTCCTGCTGCAGCGTACTTGTCGTGAAGGGAAGCGGTGCCTTGCGATGCTTGGGCGTCGTCTTGATCTCTGCGATACGAATCTCTCCATCCTTCACATCATTGATCAACTGCTGCACATCTGTCTCGGTATTCAGCTTACGGTCTCCGCGATAGCGGATGTGAAGCGGCTTCTTCCCGTGATCTACGGCAACATCCGCTTCCAGTGTCCAGTACTCTTCCGGAATGAATGCCGCGATCTCATCTTCTCTGCGGCAGATCATGCCGAGTGCAGCAGACTGCACACGACCGGCACTCAGCCCGCGCTTCACCTTCTTCCAGAGCAGAGGACTGATACTGTAGCCCACCATACGGTCCAGAACACGTCTGGCCTGCTGAGCATCCACCAGATTCATATCCAATTCTCTCGGACTCTTCAGGGAAGCCTGCACGGCGGTCTTGGTAATCTCATTGAATGTAATTCTATGTACTCTGGAGTCATCTGCCTTCAAGGCTGCCTGCAGATGCCAGGCAATTGCCTCACCCTCACGGTCCGGGTCGGTTGCCAGATAGATCTTATCTGCTTTCTTCGCCTTCTTGCGAAGATTCGCCAGCACATCCCCCTTGCCGCGGATCGTAATATAGTGGGGTTCAAAGTCATTCTCCATATCGATTCCCATCTGACTCTTCGGCAGGTCTCTCACATGACCTCCGGAAGCCTCTACCTCATAACGGGAACCCAGGAACTTTTTAATCGTCTTCACCTTCGCCGGTGACTCGACGATAATCAGATTCTTAGCTGCCAATTTTTCTTTCTCCTTTAGGATGCCGAAGCAGGTCCGACACCACGAAAATCGACAACACTATACAACATTTTTTTACATCTTGCAAGCCTTTTCTGAGATTCCTCACCTGAATCTCGCTGAATTTACAGATATCAGAGAGCTCAACAGCGCTGATAAGTATGACTGCTGACCTGCCTGCAAAGCTTCTTCTGCTCAAGCCCCCAGAGTACCACCATCAGGTCCCCTATGGACCGCCCGGTGCTTTCTGCCAGCCGGTCTATATGAATCGGATCATACATAAGAAGATCCAGCACCTGCTTCTCCTCGAAGGTCAAGGTCAGCATCTGTTTCTCTATCTCACCGCTCTCACTTCCGCGGATCCTGGATTCGCTCCATCCAAGTTCCCTCAGGATATCATCTGCATGCGCACAGACACCTGCCCCCTGCCGCAGCAGATCGTTGCAGCCCACCGACATCGGATCATCGATCCTTCCCGGAACTGCCAGCACATTCTTCCCCTGCTCCAGGGCCTGATCTACCGTGATCAGGGTTCCGCTCTTTCTTCTGGCCTCCACCACGACGATCACCTTCGACAGCGCAGAGATCAGACGATTGCGTAGTGGGAAGTGAAAGGCCAGCCCCGCCTCTCCCGGTCCATATTCCGAGAGGATGCCTCCCTTCTTCTTCAACTGTTCAAAGAGCTGCTCATTCTCTGTCGGGTAGCAGACATCAATGCCGGATCCCAGAACAGCAAGGGAGAGACCGCCCTGTCCAAGGGCTGCCCTCTGACCGCAGGCATCGATTCCGAGCGCCATACCACTGATCACCCAGATATGTCTTCTCGCCAGTTCCTCCGCCAGATGTGCCGCGCACGCTCTTCCGTAAGGAGTACACTGTCTGGATCCTATGATCGCTACCGTATCTTCATAAGGCTGCGGCAGCCTTCCCTGTACGAACACACCGATCGGCGGATCTGCCAGACAGGAGAAAGCTTCCGGATATTCTGCTGCGTCCCGATGCAGGAATCGAATCTCCTGCGCCTCCATCCTCTCCTTCTGCATCAGCAGCTTCGCTTCCTCCTGCGGCATGTGAAGCAGCTTCCACTCTCGCCGCTGATTCTGCGAATTCAACATAGGATTATCACATCTCCAGGCTGCCTCCGCAGAGCCGTAGAGAGCCAGCATACGATCATAGTTGACCGGACCGATCGTAGTCATCCTGCCGAACAGATAGATATATTCTTCCTCTGTCATTACCCATCACCCCCAGAACTTCTCACTCTGACTCCGATAACCGACGGCTTCCATCAGGTGAGTCACTTGAATTCGGTCACTGCCGGCAAGGTCCGCAATCGTTCTGGCAACCTTCAGAACCCGGTGATACCCCCTTGCACTCATTCCCCGAGTCTCAAATACTTCACGCATGAAGCTATTCTCCTCTGCGCCCAGCGGGCAGTACCTGGCCAGGTGCCTGGTCTGCATCTGAGAATTAAAGTAGATCCTCTCCTTTCGGTACCTCATCTTCTGAATCTCATGCACTTGCTCGACCCTCGCCCGAATCTTGGCCGAACTTTCTTCCCCCTGCCCGGACTGCTGCAAGTCCCGATAATCTACCGGCGGCGCTTCCACACATAAGTCCATGCGATCGAGCAGAGGCCGGCTGATACGCTGCATATATCTTCTTACATCGTCTTCCCTGCAATGACAGCGGGACCGATCCGGATAGTATCCGCAGGCGCAGGGATTCATGGCAGCAACGATCATGGTATCTGCAGGGAACCGGCAGGCACCATGCACGCGGGAGATGATCACCTCCCGGTCCTCCATCGGCTGCCGCAGCACCTCAAGTGTCGTCTTCTGAAACTCCGGCAGTTCATCCAGGAATAGGATTCCACGGTCTGCCAGAGAGATCTCCCCCGGATGAGGAATCCTTCCTCCCCCCACCAGGGCAGCTGTTGAGATCGTATGATGGGGGGACCGAAAGGGGCGTTCCGTAATCAGAGGCATCTCCGGCGGCAGAAGTCCTGCCACACTGTATACCTGAGATACCGCAAGACTCTCCTCCATCGTCATACACGGCAGGATTCCCGGCATCCGGCGGGCAATCATCGACTTGCCCGATCCCGGTGTCCCGATCATAAGCAGATTATGCATCCCCGCCGCTGCGATCTCCGCAGCCCGCTTCATCGCCTGCTGACCGTGTACTTCAGAGAAATCCTCCCTCACTTCACGGCTCGCCTCCAACAAAGAATCAAAAGAAGGGCATACCTCCGGAATCCGCTCATCACTCCTGCGAAGCAGATGGACAGTCTCTTCCAGACTTCGCACACCGATCACCTGCATCCCCTCAACGACAGCCCCCTCCAGACGATTGTCCCAAGGAACAAAACAGGTGCGGAACCCTTCCTTTCTGGCCGTCAGCACCCGGGGAAGCACTCCTTGAATCGGAAGAACCATGCCATCGAGAGATAGCTCCCCCATGAGCACGACAGACTCTGCGCCTCGAACCGGAACATAGCCAAAGCCAACCAACAGAGAGACTGCGATTGCAAGATCAAAAGAAGTTCCCTCCTTTCTGATGCTGGCCGGGGACAGATTCACCGTAATCTTTCGCGGAGGCAATGTAAAATCCGAATTGCGGAGCGCCGTGCGCACCCGTTCCCTGGCTTCCTTCACTTCAGAGGACAGAAACCCTACCATCGCAAAGTCCGGAATGCCCGCAGAGACATCACTCTCCACGTCCACAAGATAACCTTCCAGCCCTTTCAATGCCACACTATTCACTTTACTGTACAAGTTCGATCCTTTCCCTCTTCCTGCCGGGACAGCATCCACCTGCGAATTCTTTGGAACACCTACAGATCTGTACGAGAAAACAGATAATAAGATAAATCAGACTTTATTATTGTAGCACATTATTTTAATTATGTAAAGTTTATTCGTGAAAAAAGACCTTCGGCATCTGTCTGCCGAAGGTCTCACCAAACATTATATATAAGGAAGAAATCGCCGGGAAGCGCTCCCTTCCTATCCGACTCCCATCAGAACCTGCTCGTCATACCGATGTGAAGGATCTTGATCGCTGTCTGCAGTCTCTCTACCGGGAACTGACCGGGGGCAGAGGCCTCTCCGATGGCACCATAAGTTGCACAAGTTCCGACAGACTCACAGGTGATTCGGGTGATAACACCCTCGGATCCCATGCCCATGGCAATGATCGGACACTCTGCATATCGATCCACCATCTCTCTGGCAGCATCCATCAGCCGAAGAGCCTCCTCGGAAGAGTGAACCATGACAGCCACCTTCACGATATCTACGCCAAGTGCCTGAATCCGCCGCATGATATCGATCAATTCCTCCCGGGAAGGTGTCGTCTCAGGATTGTCATAAGAGCCGATGATCTTCACATCGTGCATGTGGGCTTCGGTGATCAGGGAATTGATCTGCTGTTCATCGTCATTGATATCAAGATCAATGGCATCGACCATCCCGCTCTCGGCAACTGCCTGATTCAGGGAATAGTACTGAGAGGGCGTGAACTCACTGGCTCCACCCAGTGAATCCGGCCGACAGGTAAAGATCAGGGGAACCCCTGAGAGGATGCGGTGCAGCTTCTTCAGCACAGCCATCACCGCCGGTGTGTTGTGAATGTCCTTGTAGTAGTCCGCGCGCCACTCGATCATATCTGCCTGGCGGCACTTATACTCCTTGGCCTCCGACCAGACCGTGCGATCCGTGCGCTCGGTGATCGGTACAATGATCTTCGGTAGACCACTGCCAAGCTCAACATCCTTCAACTTTAACGTGTGCATCTCTTTTTCTCCTTTTATAAATGCATATACTCTATTTCCTACGTCCGCCGCTCAGTCCGACAAAGATTGCTGCAATGATAATGCAGGCACCGACGGCGAAGTTCAGGGTCAATGGTTCATTCAAAAACAACGAAGCGATAATGACGGTCACAATTGGCTGCATAGGATAGAACATAGAACAGGTACCGGTGTCCAGCATCTTCAGGCCCTTGTTCCAGAGAGAATGCGCAACGGCCGTTCCGAAGATACCCATATAGAGCAGACATACCACAGTGATCGGCAGGATCTGACAGGAAGAGGTTCGCAGTTCCCAGGCAGATGCCGGGATATTGAACACCAGAGCAATCAGCATACCAACCAGAGTTACCTCCACCGGATCGTATCGTCCGGAGATCTTCCGCATGATCAGAGAACCAATCGTAAAGAAGAAGACGCAGCCAAAGCTCAGCAGCACACCCAGATAGTCAAGACTCAGCTCTGCCGTATTCACACCCAGAACGATATAGACACCTGCCACCGCGAAGACGATCGCAAGGCAGCGTCTGGGTGTCAGCTTCTCATGCAGGAAGATTGCTGCCATCACCGGCATCGTTATCGGGTTCAGCGCATTGATCAGGGATGCCATCGAGGCACCGACTCTGGCTGTACCGCAGAGCTGGCAGATATTCGCAATGAAGTAAGCGATAAATCCGATTCCGAACATGGCAAGCCAATCCGACTTCGGAATCTTCTTCATGCAGTGTCTCTGCTTCGCAATCAGCCCCAGAGCTACACAGGAGATCAGATACCGGAACATCAGGACCGTGATCGGCGGCACGGTAGCAAGCACGACCTTGCTTGCAGCATAGAGAGACCCCCACAGGGAAGTCGCTAAAAACGGATAGATATAATTCTTTTTATTCATTCTCATCTTCTCCGAATCTCTCAATCAGCAGGTCCATCACTTCCGGAAGCAGACGATACCCCTGGCTTGCGGGATTAAAGAGACAGCCGCCGATCTGTCCGCTCACCAGTCTTCGCAGCTGGGAGAATTCCATAAGTACGGCCTGAAACTGTCCTTCCGTATTGAACTTCTCGAACTCTGTGACATCGCTGAAGATCGGCAGCCAGTGCTGACCCTCTGCATCCGTCACAAAGATATGATCAAAATTCTTCTGGGAGATACGGCTTCCGTTGGCATTCCCGCGCAGCTTCTTCATCTGAATCGGAACCATATACTTAGACTTCGCCAGATACTTGCAGAACTCCTTCTCGAGATCGGCTCTTGCACGCAGATCATCCTCCGTCAGCTGATCTTCCGCCACATTCCGGCTCATCTCCTGCAGGAAGTAGATGGAAGTCAGCTGCAGAGGCGGATTCAGATGCGGGCGCTGCTGCTTCGGTATGCGGCTGATATCTACTCTCTGAATCTCGTCCAGGTCAAGCATCGTCGTGCTGTGTGCATCCCGGTATACGACCTGATCGATACCAAGCGCGTGATAGTTGATGAAAGCCACCCTGCGGCTATCCGCCGGGATCTCTGCCAGCTGCACCATATATCCATACTTCTCCAGCGCTTCCATCTTCTCCTCCGCGTGAGACTTCTCCGTGAAAGCGAAGATCTGATCCTTGCCGATGGAAGAATCGAAGCTTACAAAAGGCTGTCTTGTACCCATGGAGTAGATGATAAACAGGCTTCCCGCCTTCTCCAGACTCTCCACGGCTGCATTCTTCACAATCTCCATCATCTATCTCTCCATATGCTTGCGGAAGGCCTCGCGGATCTTCTCAAGCTCGGCTTCATCCTCCACCGAATCCATCATCAGGTCCTCCCCATCTTCTTCTACACTATAGTACTGAATCTCTCCGCCGCAGACACCATCCACACTGGGAGACAGGATCATATAGCTCCTGCCGTCCAGGTCGAACTCATCCAGAATTGTACACTCCTGCTCACTTCCGTCATCCATCGGCATCATGATTACTTCTACATCTTCATATTCAAGTTCATTCGTCATTGTAATCTCCCATCACTTTCATCCGTGACTTACCGTATACTATGGATAATCCTACCATTATTTTCGCATTCTAACAAGAGAAAAACCCCGTCGATTGTTATCGACGGGGCCCTGAGCTATTGAATAAAGTCAATCAAAGAACGCTTCCATTAGAAGGGATTCTCGGCATCGATGATATCCTGATTACCGCAGTAGGTGATCTCCTTGGTCTCGGGATCACGGGTATACAGGCACATGAACTCATACCAGAACATACGGGACTCGGAAGGCATAGTCGTATGAGGCTTATCCTTCACTACAGCGTAACGAACCATAGGAATGCCATTCACATCCAGCCAGATCTGATTGCTGTAGAGGCCTGCCTGATACTTCAGGGAAGGCTGTACGCACTCATCGTGGAGCAGCCAGTAATTCATCGTGGAGGTCATGGTCTTGCTCTTATAAGCACCGCCATCCTGCGTACCAACCAACTGCATCACGGGCATCTTGATACCATTGGTATCGGAAGCCATTGCATGCAGGGACTCCAGCGTATCATCGGGAGTTCCATCATAGTTACGATAACGTCCTGCGGAGATACCTACAGCCGTTACCACATCGCCCATCTCACCGGCGATCATTGCGGAAGAGTTACCGCCATTGGAGTGACCGGTCGCATAGATACGGGATGCATCTACATTCCAGCGGCTCTTTACATCATCAATCATGAATCTCCAGAAGTTCAGGTCATTGTTTCTGGTTCCATCATGCTGCCAGCAATCGTTGTGGATGGGACGAGCCATACCATTGCCCTCAGACCAGGGATATGCGGTAGGGAAGCATACGATGAAGCCGGCTTCTGCTGCTACCTTCCACCACTCGGAATAAGGAGCATAAGCCTCACCGCACTGTCCTGCACCGTGCATAGCGAATACCATAGGAACTGCCGTGTCGGGATTCTGTCTTACCTTCCTGGGCACGAACTCCAGCCAGTAACGCTGATAGCCATCGACAACTCTCCACTCCTTCGTGAATCCAAGAGCATCGAAATCGATCGTGGGTCTCAGGTCATAGCCTGCCAGAGACTTATATCTGGATGCCTGACACAGGAACTGCTCCCACATCATGCGGGTGAAGTCTCTGTTGATATAGCTTGCAGCTGCCGTCGTCACCAGCACCTTGCCCAAGGGATAAGCATTGACAAAGGCATCCGTATCCAACATATTCTGAGGATATACAGTTGTCGTAGGAACGATATCCTTATCAACATAAGAATCTTCGCCGCACTCATTGGCACTCTTCCAGTACTCGATGACCTTCTTTACCTTGGAAGTCATGGACTTCTCAACGATCCATACAGGGCAATTGATCTCTGCAACAGACTTAGAGGTGTCCGTAGCAGCAATCGTCTGCATCTCTTCCAGATAGGAAGCGGGAATACTGCTGCCGTCAATAACAACCATACCGGAGCAGTTGTCGGGTGCCGTCATAATGTACTTCTGCATCAGCTTGCCGCCGGTCGCATAACCTACCCAGTAGTAATTGCCGGTGTAAGGGCTGTAGTTGATGGTCTTGCAGCCGAGAGTGAAGGAAGCCTTGATATACTCGATCTCCTCGGCCTCATCGCCCCACTTCTTATTGCCGGAGGGAACCATAGCGTGCAGAAGGATCTTCTTCTCATCGGCGATCGTCTTCCATCCGCTCTCTACCAGGAACTTCTCCGGAGCCGTCTTATTGGGCAGTGCAATGAAGATACTGGAACAGCAGTGTCCCAGGCCCTCGGGAATATAGCTGTAAAATTCACGCTCTACAGACAGGTTATCATTCTTCACGGTCTCCACGAACAGTCCACTGTAGGGATGGACATAGAAGTCCTCCGGTGTAGCTGCTGCCGCTTCCTGCTCACGGAATGCCTGTGTAAACTCCGCAGTAGTAGAGTAAGGGAAGGTCTGAATCTCCAGTACCTGGCCCTTGCACTTCTTAGAAGCAATGGTGGGAATCAGGTCAGAAACCTTAGCTTCCGCAGATACCGGCAGGATCGAAGCCGCTCCAATCGCAGCAGCACCGATGGCGGTTCCCTTCAGAAAGCTTCTTCTGGTGATTCCTCTCTGTTCCATCTTCTTTTCTTCGCTCATGATATAATCTCCTTTCATCCCCACTCCGACGAAGCACACAACCTTCCTCGTTCTCCCTGACTTCCCCATCGGGATCCCAGAATGGATGACATAATTAGTATAAGCGAAATCATTTTATTCTGTAAATGAACATATCTTGAAACCATTTTGACTTTTTTTGATATATTCAATTCGAGGAGTGATATTCCTCGGGAATCGCTGACTGCAGGCACCGCTCCCAGAATTCCACCCTTCGGATATCTTCTCCCAGATACTCTGACAGCAGCTCTTCCATGGACAGCACATTCATCTGCCGGAAGAAGCCGGTCAGACGCTTCCAGAAGTCCTCCTGTTCCCGCTCTCCCTCGCATCGATCATAATCTTCCAGGATCCGATAAGCAAGTAGCATAGAGATCAGATAGGGAAGATTGTAGTAGCATCTGCAGGTGAAGAGACTGTAGGATTCGATCCACTTCATAGGATCCAGCTTCCATGCTCGGTGCTCCGGCATCAGAAGCATGCTGCGATACCGAAGAGACATCTCCGCCAGGTCCGAGGCTGTAAGGGATTCCTCAAGGACTCTTGACCGCAGTTCTTTCTCGAAGAGAAAGGCCGCCGTCCCTTCATAGATATTGGTGATTGTCTCTCCGATCTGATCTTCATAGATCAGCGGGGACTCTATTCTCTTTCTATAGGTGTCGACCACCCAGTCCGGTACTTCACTCTCCATGAGGCGATGGAGCGTATCCTGCGCATGTTCTATACTCCAGCGATAACTCCACAGCGCCGCCAGATTGGCAGGAAGCTCCAGCAGAAGCTCATTCGTATTATAGAGAACATTCTGTCCTCTGACGCAGGCATTATACCAGGCATGCCCCAGCTCATGAGCCGCCGAAGGAAGGTGACACTCTGCCGCAAGACTGACATAGGTAAGCCCCAGCTCGGGAATCATGCTCGCGTGCTGATTCATAAAAGCCAGCGGGTCGTCGTTGATCCAGACCCAATGTTCCCGGAAGGATCTCTCCAGCGTCTCCATGTAAGCGGGATGAAAGTCAGCGAACTGTTCCTTCATTGCCTCATAAAGGGTATGATAAGCCGCCTCATCCGAAGTCTCGGAATCCATCTCCTCTTCCGCAGGCAATACTTCCTCACAGACATTCCCCTCCGGGGAAGTCTCTTCCGAAGCATCTTCGCAGGCTTCTTCCTCACCGCCCACCATGGCCGAATGAAGAAGGTCCAGTCTGCGCTTGCATTCATACCATACCGGAAGCGAGCGTTCTACCGCAGCAGTCAGCGCCTGAAGCGCTTCCTCAGACATCCCATAATCCCGAAGATACACTGCAAGAGAATCCGCTCCCACACTTTGATAATCGGCCTCGTCTCTCTTCAGTCCATCCAGAAGAATCGCAGCAGCCCTCTCCCCATACTTCTCATAGAAGAGCCGATACAGATCATAGGTACAAGGATGCATAGGCTCTCCCCACTCAGCATACCCGTTCTCTTCCTGAAGTTCAGGGAAGGTGACCCGCTCTCCCCGGTATTCCACGAAGGCTTCCTGCATCATAGACTGCAGGCGATACCAGCCATCTCCCTTCTCATTGCCCAGCGTCTCCAAAGGGATGATACGGTCTCTCTGGCGAAGGATATAGGGTGTCAGCATCCGAAGATAGGCTGTCCTCTCAAGTTCCTTCTCAAGATCCGGCACCCCCTGCAGCATGCGCTGTATCTCCTGCATCAGAGGCTGCTCACCTGCCTCCATGCGGTCCAGATGATCCGACATCTCTGCCCAGTGCGGATTCAGGGGATCAATGGCAATCTGCCGGGACAGCCAGATCTCCGCGTGTGAAGACAGGCGGATCATCTCCTCCAGTTCCCGCATCCATGTCTCGAGCTCCTCTGCCCTGCTGCTTCCGGGCCTCTGCATCCCCCTGCGGATCTCCTGCACTCTCCCCGGAAGACTCTCAAGTGCAGCCAGCCAGGCGCTCTCGTCCCTGAATAGTATGTCAAGATTCCATTGATTCTTCATCCTTCTTCGCTCCTGCTCCTTCTCTACATATAGGCATCCAGCGCCTCATCCACGCCGGGCATAGGCTTCACCTTCGGTGCCTGTACCATTCTGCCCTTCGCAAAGACGAATTCAAGATCCTTCAGATAGGCAAAGTTCTCAAGCGGATTCTTCTCCAGAATCAGCAGATCCGCATCCTTACCTACGGCAATGGAACCGGTCCGCTGATCGATTTCGGCAATCTTCGCATTGCCCAGCGTTGCCGTATAGAGAGCGAACTCCGGCGTCACATCCAGATACTTCTGAAAGTAGTGAATCTCCCTCCACATATTATAGTGAGTAATGAAGGGACATCCGGTATCCGTTCCCATACCGACAGGAATCCCCTCCGCCAGGCAGGCCTTCGCCATAGCAATGATTCCCTCGAATACGATCCGCCCGTTCTTTCGTCCGATCTCACCACAGTGGCTGACAGATTCATCAAAGAGAGCATAGGGGAGCGCCGGCGACAAGGTACAGATATCCGCTGCCTTCCTCTCCTTAAAGAGGCGAAGGATCTCCTCCGTCGGCTGCGCTCCATGCTCGATCGTATCCACACCGTTCTCCAGAGCCACCCTCACGCCCTCGCTGCTCTCCACATGGGCAGCTACCCGGTAACCCAGACGGTGAGCCTCCTCACAGGCAGCATGAACGATCTCCGGGGACATGCGAAGAGCTCCGGGCTCTCCTTCTTCCGAGGCATCCATGACGCCGCCCGTGATCATCAGCTTGATCAGATCCGGCTTCGTCGCTGCGATCCGCTGCACATCAAGCACTGCTTCTGAAGAATTCGTCGTCTCCGTTGCCAGAGATCCCGCGAAGTGACCGCCGGGAACAGAGATGGCTGTATTGGCAGCCAGGATCCTCGGTCCGGGTATCTCCCCCTTGCGAATGCGGTCTCTCACCTGGGAATCAAAGTCCAGGAGACCGCCCACCGCACGGAGTGTCGTCACTCCACTGTAGAGCTCCTGCTTCGCATAGTCTTCCTCCAGCTTCCGATAGAAGTGCTTCACCAGGCGGCTCTTCAGCAGCTTCTGCGCCAGACCCTTATAGTCCACCGGCTTCGCGTTCGCCTTGGGCGGCTTGCCCGCCGCTGCCAGGTGAACATGCATATTGATCAATCCCGGGATCACGTAGTCCTCCTCACAGTCGATCACCGTGCTCTCCGGCATGATCTCCCGCTCTGATGTGATCCGGAGGATAATCTCATTCTGAATCCAGATCGTCGTATGAGGTCTCGGCTTCATATTCTTCGTACCGTCGAGAAGTGTACAATTCAGTAAAGTATATCGCATGGGCATTTCCCCTCTCTGCCTATATTCTTCTCTATTATATCATGAATGCAAATGCTCATGCCACCCCTTCCAGGCCCTCATAGGCAGGAGAAACCGCCCCGAACGGGACGGTTCCTCTCTATAGTTCTTCAATCATCGTAAGCAGGTGCCGATAGAAGAGCCGGATCTTATGCCTGATCGTCTGTCCTCCCTGCAGAGACATGTGATCTCCCCGGTGTACCGGAAGGTTGTACCAGATGCCGGTGCGCGGATGCTCCCCTCTTCGAAGCTGCAGTGCCGGTTCCCCCATCGGCGCATGAGCGGAGATCGTATTGACCAGACCATCGGTCTCCTGCCAGGACGCATCGAAGACCACGCCCTTCTCCGAGACTCCCGTATAGACACTCATGCGGATGGAATGCTTCATGAACATAGCCTCCGTGATCTTAGGATCCGGATAATAATGCCCCTTCTCGTCCAGGTTAGAAGAGGAACAGGGAATCGCAAAGTAGTAAGTCCCCGGCAGGGTCGAGATCCTTGCATTCAATTCCATGGCATGATCCACGAACATGTCATGGAAGGCGTAATCCGACAGGTCTCTCTGATCAAACTTAGGGAGCGTTCCCTTAGAGACCATATTGCCGATCTTCTCATACTTCGCCGGCACCTCCACCGCCTCTGCATCAAAGTTCTTGTCCATTCCCATATCATAAGCCGTCGACCCACTGTTCGGTGCAGACAATGTTACGATCGTATGTATACAATCCCCCAGTCCGCCGAGAAAGAAAGGACTGAGATCCTCCGGATCGGTTCCTTCCCTCTCTGCCGGATCTCCGTTCGCCAGGATCTCCGAGAAGAGTCTGGCCGTAGCTCCGCCGAAGGAGTGACCCAGCAGAACCAGCTTCGAATACTCCAGATCATCGATCAGCGGCTTCTTCGAGAAGTCCTTGCCATATCTTTCATGGCGGCACCGCTCAGAGTGCACCTTACCATAGTCCACACGTCTCCCCGCCAGCTGCGCATAGAGATCGCAGGCACGATCCCAGGCACTGCCGGTCGGTGATACCGAGCAGGCATAGCATTCGAACCCCTGCTTTCTCAGGTACTTCAGCAAGCTGCCGCTTCTCATGCCCCAGTAGGGCATGAAGTGATTGATAAGATCATACTCGCCCCAGCCGCAGAGACCGTGGACGAAGATAAACTTCAGCTTCTTCTTCTCTTCCATGAGGTCAACCTCTCTTCTATCAGGATTCTGTACTTGCATGAGGTTATACCTATGCACTTGTATCCTACCAGTTCTCCTTCTTGAATCCCATGGAACAATCTTGAAAGTTAAAGGCCGGTCCCCGTGCGGGAACCGGCCTCTGCGTTCATATGATTCTTCTATTAACCGAGGATTGCCTTATCGGAAGTGAATTCCTGTCCGCTGACCTTCTCAAACTGATGAAGCAGTGTCTCTACCGTCAGATTCTTCTTCTCTTCGCCGCGGATATCCAGAATGATTCTGCCTTCATTCATCATGATCAGACGATTGCCGTGAGCGATTGCATCACGCATGTTATGAGTGATCATCAGCGTCGTAAGACCGTTCGCCTGAACGATCTTCTCGGTTGCATCCAGTACCTTGGAAGCGGTCTTAGGATCGAGCGCTGCCGTATGCTCATCAAGGAGCAGCAGCTTCGGCTTCTGAATCGTTGCCATCAACAGTGTCAGTGCCTGTCTCTGTCCGCCGGAGAGAAGACCCACCTTAGAGGTCAGACGATCCTCCAGACCCAGATCCAGGATCTTCAGCATCTCACGGAACTCTTCCTTCTCCTGATTGGAGAGATTCTGACGCAGACCACGCTTCATGCCGCGGCGCTTCGCAAGCGCCAGATTCTCCTGAATCTGCATGGTTGCCGCGGTTCCGGTCATAGGATCCTGGAACACACGTCCGATATACTTCGCTCTCTTGTATTCAGGAAGTCCGGTGATATCTACACCATCGATCAGGATCTTGCCGCTGTCTACCGGCCATACACCTGCAACAGCATTCAGAGTCGTCGACTTACCGGCGCCATTGCCGCCAATGACCGTACAGAAGTCCCCTTCTTCCAGATGAAGGGATACACCGCGGAGCGCTGCCTTCTCATTCACGGTTCCGGGATTAAAAGTCTTATATATATTCTGAATCTCCAGCATCTTACTTTCCTCCCTTCGCCTTCGTGAAATACTTGCCCTTCCAGTAGGGAACCGCAAGGAACAAGGCTACAACTGCAGCCGACAGCAGCTTCAGGTCATCCGTGGAGAGACCCAGACGCAGAACGACCTGGATAACCACGTAGTAGATGATGGCACCGAACATGCAGGATACGAACTTCATAGCGAAGCTTCCGGAGATCTTACCCAGAATCACCTCACCAATGATGACAGCAGCCAGACCGATGACGATTGCACCACGTCCCATATTGATATCGGAGAATCCCTGATACTGTGCCAGAAGAGCACCGCTCAGAGCAACGAATCCATTGGACAGCATCAGTCCGAGGATAATGGTGGAGTCCGTATTGATACCCTGTGCTCTCGCCATATTGCCGTTCGCACCGGTCGCACGGAGGGATGCACCGAGTTCTGTGCCGAAGAACCAATAAAGGACACCGATGATCACGATCAGGAAGATGGCAAGGATCAGCAGGGGATTGCGAAGAGATATCTCTCTTACATAGCGGGCTGATACCCATAAGGTATACTTATCAACACTGACCGGCAGATTGGACTTACTTCCCGCATCCGTTCCATAGCCCATGATGTGCAGGTTGATTGAGTATAGCGCCAGCTGTGTCAGAATACCCGCCAGAATTGCGGGAATACCGAAGCGGGTCAGTAAGATACCCGTCACAAGACCGGCAAGCAGACCGACAACGAAAGAGATCAGAAGTGCAAGTCCCATCGGACAGCCGTTCAGCACCAGAATAACACAGGTCGCACCGCCGGTACACAGGGAACCGTCTACGGTCAGATCCGCAAGATCCAGAATCTTAAAGGTGATATAAACACCAATTGCCATGATGCCCCAGATCATACCCTGTGCGATCGCACCGGGCATGGAATTCAAAAGGCCAGTGATAAAAGTCATATAACCTCCTGTGACACTCTCCCGCAGAAGAGGTCTCTCCTCTTATTCAGATGACTGCCGGAATCTTTCACCGGAAGCCATCCCTTATCATGATAACGCAGAAGATAGCCTTACCGCAAGACGGAAGGCTATCTTCTGATCCTATTCTTTTGTTAAGAATGATTACTCAGCGATTGCCGTATAATCGT
>R17__coassemble_367_pt1 | contig 23889 bp, 20 predicted proteins | sample R17__metabat2_low_PE_029 | metagenome-assembled genome bin R17
TCCAGGCTTTCGTGAGCTCGTCTGTTAAGAATGCATACTCTTTCCCACCGGAAACGCCTCTGCTTTTCCACTCGTCAGTTAATTCTTTTCTTGCGCTGATAGCCTGAAGACGTTGGTTGATCCACTCACGGGTATATCCTTTTCGTTCATACGTGGCTACCAATCTCTCAGCGATCAATTCCGGATCCATTGTCTCTTCAATTCGATCCTTTCCTACCTGTGCTAACCACAGTTTAAAGGGTTCTGCCTTTTTGGAAGGGATTGATTGAATAATGCGTAAAAGCTGCTCTGTATTGGCCACATCTGTGAAACGTCGTTTGCCATCAGCAGCTTTTAATTTCAACTGCTTACAATTTGTAAGCAGTTCAATCGCGCCCTCATTCTTCATACGTTTCTTCAAAACGGCCCAATACGTACTTGCGTGACGGGCATCTGGCTGTTCTGTTAATACAGCAACCACATCAACAATCGAAAAATACCACTCCTCATGCTCCTCATCCCAGGCTGAACGTATGGGCTGGTCTTCATATAATTGAAGCTGTTCCTCATTTATCATTGCCATCATACCACTCCTCTTCAACCTCGATATGCCTCTCGTTTAGATACCGCTCCATCCTGTTGTAATATGCAATAAGCCGCAATAAATAATCCGGCATCTTCCTGCGACCGGCTTCCCAATCTTCCAGATTACGCAATGGTATGCCCATATACTGAGAAAATGCAATCCGCGTCATGCCTGTCTCACTGCGTACAGTTCTTAATTTATCTACCTGTTCCTGCAGATCCTCTCTTATGCTTTTCATTTTTTTGCGCCTCCCTTTACCACTTATTAGGTGGTTTTATGATATCATATCTCTTCTGCTTCCGCAAGTAAAAAACGTAACGCTGCACGCGATTCTATTCATTTATCCAAATAAAATAAGGCCGCTGAATCTATCTGTTTTTCGTAGATTCAGCAGCCTTATTTCGTTTTATTATCTTCTACTTTTTCTTTACTGTGACCGTCTTGCCGGAATTGCTCTTTGCAAAATATTTCTTATAAGCCGTTACCTTTTTGGCCGGTACCTTGATCGTCTTTACGGAAGAGCCCTTCAAGGCGGACTTCACTGTCTTTTTCGTCAGCTTATTTGAGCAGATCGTCAGCGTTGTCAGTTTCTTGCAGCCATTGAAGGCAGATGCGCCGATGGTCTTCAGCTTGGTCGACTTGGTCATTGTCACTGTCTTTAAGACTTTGCAGCCGGAAAAGGCCTTGGTCTTGATCGTCGTGAGGGCCGCACCGGCCGTAAATTTCGTCAGCTTTGTGCAACCATAGAAAGCGGCAGTTCCGACTGTCTTTACATTCTTTCCCAGTGTCACCGTCTTTAATGCGGTACATTTACAGAAGGCCTTGGAGCCGATAGTAGTCACGTTGCTGCCGATGGTTACGGAAGTGATCTTCTTATTTCCCTTAAAGGCATTTGCCGCAACAGACACTACCTTATAGGTTGTGCCGTCGACGGTCACCGTTGCCGGGATCTTTACCGTCTTTGCCGTGCCGGTGGTGCCGGTATACTGGACGGTATTTCCGCTGCTTCCGACCGTAAGCACCGTATAGCTTGCTTTAGAAGAAGTAATGGTATCGCCGGAAACGGGTGTCGTCACATCTGCAGCTCCGGTACTGCCTGTCAAACCATCACTGCCGGAGGTGTCTGTCCCGCTGTCCTTTGCAGTGAGGCACCAGATGCAGTCGTAATGATCGGTTGGGCAATGATATCCCTGATCATCTACATTACAGGTAATCTTAGCGCGATCTGCTTCAGAAATACGGTGCCAGTCGTTTATGACAAGCGTACCTTCCCCACTGATCTTACCATCCATGTTGATGTCATAATAAACAGGGCTTATTGTCATGATTCCGCCATTTTGGATATCTACATAGCCCTTTACCCTCGAGCACATGCAAGTCATCTCCGCCCCTTCACAGATATGGAGCGTTTTTTCTCCAAATGCTGATGGCTCAATATCCTGAACAGTCACGCTGCCTTTGATAAGAAGGTCTCCGGAATTCGTGTATAAATAATCCACGGTCAGCCCGCTCCCACTGATGTAAGGCATCTGGACTTCTTCGGTTGCCGCGCTTTCCTTGAATTCGCCTGTGCGTACTCTTCCATTGATGATGCCTCCGTTTGATACAATGCCGCTGTTTGCATCTAGTTCGATACACTTATTTGTATAATTTGTTGCGGTATTTACGACAGCTCCTGAAGCTAATTGCAAAGAAGCACCATTATAAAAAACCATAAGACCGTTCACATCCAGCCTGCCGCCGGACTCCACGCTCCATACACAGCTGTTGCCCTCTGTATCATTTCCCAGGCAAAGCGTTGTATCCTCTCCGACCTGGCATACACCACCGGATGCGATCGTGATATTCCAGGGACCGGTGGACACGCCGTTGGTAGGCGTATAGTAGTGGTCTCCTTCGCCCGAAAAGACCAGAGTTCCCCGGACCGTGATCTTATGGCAGGTGTAAGGATAATTAAAATCATAATAAAGCAGGTAGGGCGTGTTCTGATTCACGGTGACTCCGGCCGGAATCGTCCAATCCTTCATCAGATAAATCTCTGTCGTACTTTTTGGCAGTTCCAGGGTTGTATCGCCATCCGGCCAGCCAAAATCATCTGCCGGCGACAAATAGATATACGTAGGAGAAGCGCTTATCGCATTCACCAGTTCCGTATAGGTAGTGGCTGTAACAGAAGTTGAACTTCCCGCATAAACCTGCTGTGGACCTGCAAAAAACATGCAGATCAGCATCAGCATCCCTGCCAGCCATGCATATTTTGACTGTAATATCTTCATCTTCATAACCTTCCTCCTGATTTTGGGTGTACATATTGTAATTGTACCGCCCCTCGAAAAATTCAAGGATTATCTGGGAAATTGTCAGTAAATTTGCGTTAAAATGCTAGATATAGGCAAGTATAGATTTGTTCGTCTTCCCGGGAACCACTAAATCCATCCTTATCCATGCTTCTTCCTTACCCCATCTCCACAAAATAGAAGAGCGTATCGAATACTTCCGCATTCGATACGCTCCTCCTCTCATTCAGGACCTTATACTTCCAGCACATCGGCTGCCGTGATCTTACCATATCTTGTCTCGATCTCAATCACCGGCCAGTTCCCGGTCCTGGTTAAGATCTCGATTCCGTCTTCATTCGCAGGCACCGCCGGATTCTTCCATCTCATGGCATACACAGACCTTACCGGTCTTGCCGGTTGCGAATGCACGGAATGCCTCATCGGTTTCTCTCAAAGGATAGCGATGGGTGATGACCTGACTGGGATGAATCTTCTTGCGGTCCATCAATTCTACCAGGCGCTCCATGTTGCCGACGGAGGTCACCCAGGAACCATGAAGTGTGATATTCTTATGCAGCAGCAGAGGACTGGGTTCGAAGGTCACCGTTCCCTGCTCTCCCAGATAGACCACATTGGCCCACATTCTGGCAGCCTCCAGGCACTGATGCCTTCCAATGGCACTGCCGGAAGCATCGATGGCAACCTCAACGCCCTTGCCGTCCGTCCATGCCATGACCTCTGCGACTGCCGTATCTCCACCGCGAACGACCGCATCGAAGCCAACCTTCTTCGCCATCGCCATGCGCTCTTCAGAGATATCTACACCGATGACCATCGCGCCCATTGCTTTAGCAATGATGCCGACTGCCTGCCCCACAGGACCAAGTCCCATGACCATCACCTTGTCTCTTCCGGAGACATTCGCGCGCAAGAGTCCCTGATAAGCTGTTCCGAAGCCGCAGGCAATCATCGCACCATCTTCATAGGTCAGGAAGTCCGGCAGATGAATACAGGTACTGGTATCCGCTACCATATATTCGGCAAGAGCGCCGTCCCTCTGCCAGCCGTAAGCTCTTCTCTCCGGATTCTGACAATTGATAAAATAACCCTTCTTACACTCATCACAATATCCGCAGCCCTGAATATGATACACTACGACACGGTCACCAATCTTAAAGTCAGTAACACCCTCGCCAACAGCCACCACCTGTCCGCTGGGTTCATGGCCCGCGATCACGTCGTCATAGCGAGCACCACCGGTCTTATCGGTATGCTCATAGTAGATGAACTTCAGGTCGCTGCCGCACAGGCAGGCGGCCTTCATCTTCAGAAGCACCTGACCATGTCCGGGTGTGGGGACATCCGCCTCCACAGACTGAACTCTTGCGCCGCCGGGAAGCTTCATACCAAGCATTCTCTTCGGAATTCTCATACTCTTAATCTCCATAGGGATACCTCCTGTCTTCTCATCTTCACACTCTTCCGTATCTATACCGCCTTCAACGGCAAAGGATAAGTCACTATATTCAGTGTAACATTGTCCATGTTCCCGGGGAATTCCATATCTTCCCCTTTGATGGACTATGTTCCTGTTACCTGCTATCATTCATGCAAATGCTCCCACGGTGGACCTTCTGCTCAGCCTTCACATAAAGAAGAATTCTCCCTCCTTATACTCCTTCGGCGATACCCCCACGACCTTCTTGAAGATTCGAGAAAAGTAGTACGGGTCTTCATACCCCATGCGGGCACTGATCTGATAGATATAAAGGTCGGAGGACTTCAGCAGCTTACAGGCTTCCTGCATCTTAAGATGTATGAAAAAGTCTACCGGAGCTCTTCCGGTCTGGGTCTTGAAGATGGAATTCAGATAGGACTTCGAGAGCCTGACCTCATCAGAGATATCCTGCAAGGTCAATGTACGGTCCAGATTCTGCAGCATATACCGGACTACCCTTGTCACGTGGCGATCATAGGAATTGCCATCCTCCACCTTCTCCCTGAAGTAGACCTCCGCCAGAATCGATGAGGCCAGCTGTGAGATATAGATAAAGTTGCCCTGACTATAATTGCCGTCCAGCACGCGAAAGAGCATCTGAAAGAGTGTAACCATACGATTCCTGCTGTAAGGGGAGGTCATTGTTATCGTCTCCTGGGAGTTCAGGGGAAAGTAAGCCGCGTTCTCCCCCTTAAAGTGCATCCACAGGATACTCCAGGGCTTCTCCTCATCCGCATAGTAGCAGTGCTTCCTTCCAGCAGGAATACAGATGGCCTGGTATTCCGTCAGATGAATACGGTCATCCCCCAGTTCTACATAGCCGCCGCCTTCCATACAATAGATCAGGATATGCTGCTCTGCCCCGTCACTTCGCTCTTTGTAATGATCCTTCGCCTTGGGGAAGTACCCCACATCCGTCAGATAAAGGCCGCGGACCAGAGGATGCTCCATCCATGCTCCAAACAATTCCGTTGGAATAATATAGTACTTCTCGTCCCGGAATCCGTCTTCCTTCTTCCTGCGCTCTGTCATATCTTCTCCTCCTGCCTCCCTGAACTTCCGCACTTACATCCTAACATTTCACTGGAATATTGTCCATCTTCGCAGGTTATAATCAATTCCCCGAAGTTCCTTCCTGTGATATGGTTGTACCATACACATCCTGGGAAAGCCGTCATCGCATATCCTTTTCCGACAAGCGAGATGTCCATCACCATTCCCCGAGACATGACAGCCAAGAACAGAACCGAAAGAAAGTGAGGAAGACCTCTATGAATCATACAGTACAAGTCTGGGAGGAGAGCATTTCCATTCCCACCTACCCTGCGGCGGAACCTGAGACCAGCCCCCTCTTCCTTGAGAATCGCGCTTATCAGGGAAGCACCGGCCGCGTCTACCCCTTCCCTGTCACGGAGAAGATCTCCGATACGAAGACAGACGTCTCCTATCAGGCCGTCTGGCTGGAGAATGATTATCTGAAGATCATGATTCTTCCGGAACTCGGCGGCCGCATCCAGCGGGCCCTGGACAAGACGAATGGCTATGACTTCGTCTACTATAACCGGGTCATCAAGCCTGCTCTGGTTGGACTGACCGGACCCTGGATCTCCGGAGGCATCGAGTTCAACTGGCCTCAGCATCATCGTCCCTCTACCGACCTTCCGGTAGACTATACATGGAAGTCCAATGCTGATGGCTCTGCCACCGTATTCGTGAGCGAGATCGACCGGATGTACGGAACCAAGGGTATGGCATCCTTCACCCTCTACCCCGATAAGGCTTACCTGGAAATTCAGGGACAGCTCTACAACCCAACCGATCTCCCGCAGACCTTCCTCTGGTGGGCGAACCCTGCTGTCTCCGTCAATCAGCACACCTATTCGGTCTTCCCTCCGGACGTGCAGGCGGTCATGGACCATGGCAAGCGTGCTGTCTCGACCTTCCCCATCGCTACCGGCGAATATTATAAGTACGACTACTCTGAGGGTGTAGACATCTCCTGCTACCGCAATGTTCCGGTTCCCACCTCCTACATGGCCGCGCACTCCGACTATGACTTCATCGGCAACTACGACGAGGAGAAAGGGGCCGGTCTCCTGCATGTAGCCGACCATCACATCTCTCCCGGCAAGAAGCAGTGGACCTGGGGCAACAGCGACTTCGGCCGAGCCTGGGATCGCAATCTGACCGATGAGGACGGTCCCTATATCGAACTGATGACCGGCGTCTTCGCTGACAATCAGCCGGACTTCACCTGGCTGAAACCCCACGAGGAGAAGACTTTCACCCAGTACTTCATGCCCTACAAGCAAGTGGGCCGCGTGAAGAATGCAACCAAGGATGCCGCCGTCGGAATCTCCCTGGAGCAGGGACACGCCACCGTAAGACTCTATACCACCTCCCGGTACGAGCATTTGCACATAAAAGTATCGAAGGCATCGGATGTACTCTTTGAAGACAGAGCGGATGTGTCTCCGACTGCACCCTATGAGGCTTCCTTTGATATGGATGCGGATGATCTGGTCGGCTGTTCGGTATCTGTATGGGATTCCCCTGGCAATACTCTGGTCAGCTATACCGAGGCTGCCCCTTCCCCGGAGCCCATTCCGGATCCCGCGGAAGTTCTTCCTGCCCCCGAGAAGATTCCAACCACCGAAGAGCTCTATCTGGCCGGTGAGCATCTGGAACAGTACCGCCATGCCACCTACCGGCCGGAGGACTACTACCTGGAGGGTCTGAAGCGGGACCCCATGGACATCCGCCTGAACAACTGCTACGGCCTGCTGCAGTACCGCAGAGGAAACTTCGAGGAAGCCGCTGCCTGCTTCCGCCGCGCCATCAGCCGCCAGACCTGGCTGACACCCAACCCCTATGCCGGCGAGTGCTGCTTCAATCTCGGTCTGACTCTCTTCATGATGGAGGACTATGAGAAAGCATACGATGCCTTCTATAAGTCTACCTGGAGCAGTGAGACGCAGGCGAACGGTTTCTACTGGCTGGCTGCACTGGCTGCCAGAAAGAAGGATTGGGATTCTGCTCTGGCCTTCATCGAGAAGTCTCTGCTGCGCGGACTCCACAACATGCGCGCCCGTACCCTGAAGGCCGCCATCTTAAGAAAGATGGGACGCAGCGACAGGGCATGGCTCCTGGAGAGTGAACAGATTGATCCTCTCTACATGGGGACGCTCTTTGAGAAAGGGCTGCTGTCAGGATCTCTGGCTGACTGGAAGAAGAAGATGCGGACCCCGGTACACAATTATCTGGAGCTCGCGCTAGACTATATGAAGATGGGCTTCTATGAGGATGCGATTCTGATCCTCGAACAGTTCCCCGGACAGGCTCCTATGGCAGCTTACTATCGGGGCTACTGCCGCCGGAAGCTCGGAAGCGAAGAAGCTGCACGCATGGACTTCCTGACCGGCGAAGCCTGCGACTGGCGCTATTGCTTCCCCAACCGCACGGAAGAGATCCTCATTCTGAAGACAGTGATCTCGACGCTGGATACAGCGCCCCGCGCCCGCTACTATCTGGGCTGCCTCCTCTATGACAAGCGACAGGACCGAGCTGCGATTCAGTCCTGGGAGGCCTCCGCTGCCGAGGACCCCTCCTTCGGTCTGACCTTCCGCAATCTGGCAATCGCCTACTATAATAAAGAAGGAAATGTAGACAAGGCACTACGTGCCATGGAGACTGCCTTCCGTCTGATGCCGACTTCCCGCATGCTGCAGGAACTCGATCAACTCTGCAGCAAGGCAGGACACTCTATGGCATCCCGACTTGCCTGCCTGGAGGCGAACCTTCCTCTGGTCTTCGACCGTGATGTTCTGACGTTGGAATATATCACTCTGCTGAACAGCACCGGACAGTACAAACATGCCCTGGAGCTCCTCATGAACCGCCGCTTCCACCCCTGGGAAGGCGGAGAAGGCAAGGTCAGCGCGCAGTATCGGTTCGCCCTGACCAGAATGGCAGAGGAATCGATACAGGCAGAATCTTACGAGGAAGCCATCGATCTGCTGGAGCGCACGAAGTTCTTCCCGGAGAACCTCGGGGAAGGCAAGCTGCCGAACACGCTGGATACAGAGGCAGATTATCTGCTTGGCTGCATCTATGAAGTACTTGGAGACTGTGAGAAAGCGCAGAGGCAGTATGCACTGGCTTCCGTTGGACTTACAGAGGTATCCTCCGTGCTCTATTACAATGACCAGCCTTCCGATACCATGTACTATCAGGGTCTGGCCAACCGGAAGCTTGGGAAGACCCGAGAGGCCGGCCGATGCTTCCATCAGCTGCTGACCTACGGCCGCAAGCATATCTTCGATCGGGTGAACTATGACTACTTCGCAGTATCTCTGCCGGAGATTGAAGTCTTCCCCACCGGGATTCAGACCCGAAACGACCTCTACTGTCACTACCTGATGGGACTCGGGTACCTGGGACTGGGACAGACTGCGGAGGCAGTAAGTGAATTCCATAAAGTTCTTGACGTATCCCCCGACTATCAGGGAGCCGTCCGCTTCCTGAGACCCCTGCAATAGAGCAGCTTTCACACAGATATATACACAGGCTGCTGCCGAAAAGAGCTTCTTCCGGCAGCAGCCTGGCATAAGCTTCCTTCCATTTAGCCAGACTATCCATAACTTTTCTTCTGAAAATCATTCTCATATGTTTTGCCATATGTATATCATTCGCAATTAAAATAGTCATGATGCATCTGTCAAAAATTCCTCCTTTTTTCGTCATTTTTATGATATCCGTCAAAGTCTTTCTTCTTTTTCTTATTTTTTTTAAATTTATTTTTTCTTAATAATTGACAGTTATGTGCTCTTACCTTATAATCATCTGCGTGCTGTTCTTCGACGAGGTTTGACGGCACAGCAACTATATATTCTTTCTATCTACTATGGAGGTATTATCCCAATGAAAAAAGAGGATAACGTTCAGTATTCTTCTCCCTTTGAGTTCGAGGGAAGAATCCCGCTGAAGGAAGCCATTCCGCTTGGTCTTCAGCATGTACTTGCCATGTTCGTAGGCAACCTCACTCCCCTGATCATCATCATGGGTGCTTGCGGACTGACCATCGATGCCGGTTACGGCGACTTCCGTACCGCTCTGCTCCAGAATGCTATGCTGGTTGCAGGTATCGTTACTCTGGTTCAGCTCTATGCCATTGGACCGATCGGCGGCAAGGTTCCGATCATCATGGGTACCAGCTCCGGTTTCCTGGGTGTCATGCGTACCTGCGCTACCACTCTTGGCACCGGTGTTGTCAGCTACTCTATCATCATCACCGCTTGTATCGTTGGCGGTATCTTCGAGGGTGTTCTCGGCTTCTTCATCAAGCCCCTGCGTAAGTTCTTCCCTCCTGTAGTTACCGGTACCGTTGTTATGGCTATCGGTCTGTCCCTGATCAGCGTTGGTATCAACTACTTCGCCGGCGGTTCCGGTGTAAAGGACTTCGGTTCCCTGCAGAACCTCTTCCTCGGTACCTTCGTTCTGGTTGTTATCGTTATCGTCAAGCACTTCTGCAAGGGTATCGCCAGCAGTTCTTCCGTTCTGATCGGCATCATTGCCGGCTACATCGTAGCAGCAATCATGACTGCTGTTCTGCCTCACACCGGCACTCTGGTTGAGGTTGTTGACGGTGTTGAGACTACCACTGAATATACCTACGCCTGGGTCGTTAACTGGAGCAGCGTAGCGAATGCCAGCTGGTTCGCTCTGCCTTCCTTCATCGGATTCGGCAAGCTGTCTGACATCCACCTGACCTTCAACTCCGCAGCAATCGTTCCCATGATGCTGATGTTCATCGTTACTGCCGTTGAGACCGTTGGTGATATCTCTGGTGTTATCGAGGCAGGTATGGACCGTGAGGCTACCGATACCGAGCTGTCCGGCGGTGTTGTGTGTGATGGTCTTGGTTCCGCATTCGCAGCTCTGTTCGGCGTACTGCCCAACACTTCCTTCTCTCAGAACGTAGGTCTGGTTCAGATGAACGGTGTTGTTAACCGCTTCGCACTGAGCCTGGGTGCTATCTTCCTGGTGCTCTGCGGTCTCTGCCCCAAGCTTGCTGCTATCGTATCCATCATGCCTCAGGCTGTGCTTGGCGGTGCTGCCGTTATGATGTTCTCCTCTATCGTTATCAGCGGTTTCCAGCTGATCTGCAAGAGCCCCATGGGCGGAAGAGAGATCACCATCATCTCCATCGCTCTGGGTCTTGGCTATGGTCTGGGCACCAACTCCAGCGCACTGGCAGGTCTGCCCAGCTTCATGACCTATGTATTCGGCGGTTCCGGTATCGTACCTGCAGCTTTGATTGCGATCGTCCTGAATGCGGTACTGCCTGCTGACTACAAGCTGAATGCTAAAAAGTAAGAGTCATGCCACTTCTTAAGGGAGCTGCCTTTGGGCAGCTCCTTTTTCAGCCTTTGCTCCCCTGGTGCATCATAAAAAGGGTCGCAGTCAAAACCATGTCTGGTTTTGGCTGCGACCCCTAGGGTACTAATTACAGTTTTCTTTATAAACCTTCTGAACAATACTATATATATTCACATCATTGACGATTTGATAAGTCTTATCATCATCATTTGAATGAACATAGCCATTGGCATCAAAGGTTAATGTTGTCGCATGATCGTTAGAGCGTATGGTAATAGTATAAAGATCCGTTGTGATCTCCATTCCCAATTCCGTTCGCAAAAACTTTACCTGAGTATCCTCCATCGCTTCAAGTATAGCTTTGCTATCCTCTTTATCCTCCAAAGGAATCATCTCCGGAGTTCGAGTCGTTACCATTAGTTCTTCTACGTATGTAACTTCTTCTATTTCCGTGGTGTCTAACAGTTCCGCCGCAACATCCTGCAAGGCTTTCTTTCTCCCGCCAGTACTGATTCCTATAAGAATAATCACGATCAAAGTCAAGCTAATAATGATCCATCTTCTTCGTTTCATATTTTCTCCGAAATAATACTAATTTGATTTCCAACTTTCAGTTAAAACTTCCGAAGAAAGAGTCCAGACAGTTTTTCCTTTATGATTATAATTAGTATTACATGTCTTTAAATTACTGGTTTTCTTATAATAATTCTGAGTATTTAACGATACATCCGTTGCAATAGGTGTAGAATAAGAGGATTTGCTCCAACCTTTACCTACAGGTTCAAATTGATAAAAGACATCAAAAGTCCCTTTCTCATCTTTAAGTACCACTCTTTTACTCGTTTTATCTTTATTCGTATATGCGAAAATCGTTCTGGTTTGATAATCTCCCAAAAATACGAAATAAGATTCACACGACTCTGTAATTGTAACTTTGTTTGGATTGATACCTTCTATTCCGGAAATGACTGAAAACGGAATACTGACATAATAGTCCGCAAATCCTATTGCTATTTTTTCTGCCCCATGAATCCACTCCAACGCAAATTCCGTATTCGATAATGTTTTACTACTTTTAGATATACGAACACTTTTAGATGCTGACATTGTGTAATAAAAAGTTCTATCATTATATGTTCCGTATTTTATTACTTTATCTGCTGCATACACATTTGCAGACGTTATAAAAAGAACCAAAATCATGGTTAAAGCCCAAAAATTAATTAACCCAATATATTTCTTTTTTGCATAACATCTTCTCCTTAAATATTAAATAGGGATTAAAGAAATGTCGACTTTTCTTTTCAAATATTATTATACAAAAAAAATAAATTGCAAGTCCTGTATACATCTATTTCTACTTTGTTGAGTAGGAGGGCCCCCTGCTATTCAATCCCGCACGCAGACATTCTATGCTTCTCACACCTTGTCCTTATGTCCAGATATCAGGCGAGCAAATCCGTCTGATAACTTCTAACTTTTGCATTAAAAAGGCTGCCAATCAAACAATCCGATTGACAGCCTTTTTCCATGATTCCCCTTCCTTCTTATGCCTGAATATAAGGGATATTCAATTCATCATCATGATCCCATACATCCTTCCAGTCCACAGCGCTCTCCCACAGGAACACATTACCCTTGAGCAGACGGAAGTTGCGGTCTGCCTTGCGCAGTGTCTCCATCTCCTCATCAGTCAGGAAGTCCTCGGTCACGCACTTGAGGTTGCTGACATACTCATTCTCATATACAGAGAAGGGAATCGGGATCTGTCCTCTCTGTACCGCCCACTTCACACAGATCGTTGCAGGATGGCAATGATGCTTCTTCGCGATCTCTACCAGTTCCGGCATCTCAAAGGTAACGATATCACCTTCCATAGTATCACGTTCCGGACGGCAGGGAGATCCCAGAGGGCTATAAGCGATCAGCTGAATGCCATGCTTCTCACAGTAATCGAAGAGGCTCGGCTGCTGGAAGGTTGGATTGATCTCTACTTCCAGAACGGCAGGCTTGATTCTGCACAGGGGCAGGATCTGCTCCATCTTGGTGATGGTTACATTGGACATACCGATACAGCGGCATAGACCCATGTCATAGAGCTTCTCCATCTGTCTCCATACACCCATATACTCTTCCAGATCGAAGGGCTTGTAGTCAGGATTGCGTCCTTCCAGATGTGCCCCCTTCTCATGGTGGTTGGGGAAGGGCCAGTGAACCATATATACGTCCACATAATCAAGACCCAGATCACGAAGGCTCTGTGCGCAGGCCACCAGAACATCGCCCTTACCATGCATATTGTTCCATACCTTGGTCATGATGGTCAATTCTTCTCTCTGTACCAGCCCTTCCTTGAAGGCACGCTGGTAGACCTTGCCGATCTCCTTCTCATTGCCGTAAGCCGCCGCGCCATCGAACAGGCGATAGCCTGCCTTAATGGCTCCGTATACAGCCTCAGCTACTTCATCAGACTCGAACTTGTCGTTGCCGAAGGTTCCCATGCCAATGCCGGGGATCACCATACCGTTGTTCAGCTTTCTCTGGGGTACCAGATTGGGATTGATGAATTCCATAGTTCTTACCTCTCTTCTGCATCTGCTTTATAGTATTCTAATAGTCCCTGATATCCGATCTCGAATAACTTCTTCTGTCTGTCATAGACCTTCTTCTTCGCAAGATCCGGTGTGAAGGTCTTCTCACAGTGGATGAACTGATGAACTACCGAGAAGTCCTCGAACAGTCCGATACCCACACCGGCAATTACGGCCGCTGCGATACTGGTTGCTGTCTCCACATGGTCCAGACGATGCAGGGGAAGTCCCAGAACATCTGCCAGGATCTGCGCTGCCACATCACCGCGTGCACCACCGCCGGTCAGTACCAGTTCTTCCACCGGTCCGTTCTCTCTCTGTGCCTGCAGGATGATATCCATATTCATAGCGATTCCCTCGAGCACGGCACGGATATAATCCTTCTTCTCATGCTCGGTTCGGATGCCAAGGAAGCTTCCTGAAGTATCCGAATTCCAGCGGGGACTTCGCTCACCCAACAGGTAGGGAAGGAAGACCAGTCCTTTCGCTCCCGCAGGGGAATCCATCACCATCTGACTTACGGTATCATAGACAGAACCGCCCTTCTCCTCTGCGATCTTTCTCTCTTCCTTGCACAGAGCATCGATGATATAGGCATAGGAGCTTCCCGCAGCCTGCATGGTTCCGCAAGGCATATACTTGCCGGGAATGACATGACCGAAACAGATCAGCGTACGTCCCCGGTCCAGGAACATACGGTCCGACGTTCCCGCGATCCACGCGGAGGTTCCAAAGGAGAAGAACATCTGTCCATTGTCGAAGCTTCCGGCGCCCAGAGCAGAACAAGGCCCATCGCCGCCGCCGCAGACTACCTTCGTTCCGGGATCCAGTCCCAGTTCCTCAGCAATCTCCGTCTTCATCTGTCCGATCACATCAGTAGAAGCATGAAGTTCCGGCAGCAATTCCGGATTGATCTCCGATGCCCTCACGATCTCCTCCGACCAGACAAGATTCTGAAGATCGAAGGCATCGGTTCCGGAAGCCTCCGAATAGTCCGTCACGAACTCTCCCGTCATGCGGCAGATGATATAGTCCTTCGCAAGCAGCATCCGATAAGTCTTCGCATAGACTTCCGGCTCGTGCTTCCGGATCCACATCAGCTTCTCCAGACTGTAAGCTGCACTGATGCGGTGACCGGTGATCTGATTCATCTTCTCCGCACCCACGCGCTCGGCCAGCAAGGCTGCCTCTTCCTCTGCGCGAAGGTCTGCCCAGATCATTGCCGGACGAAGGGCCCTGCCGCTCTCATCGACAACCACGCAGGCCTGCATCTGCGCCGAGAATGAGATTCCAAGCACGTCCTCCTTCGAGATTCCCTTCATCACCTCACGGGTCGCAAGGCAGACCGCCTGCCACCAGTCCTCGGGATCCTGCTCTGCACAATTTCTATTGAAGAAATGCACATCGTAAGGTGCCGTATAGCTTGCTACCAGTACCCCCTCCTCCGAGAACAGAGAAGCCTTGTTGCCCGAAGTACCCAGATCGTGTGCAATCAAATATCTTGCCATATTGTTATCCTCTTCTTGCTTATATCACCAGGTCACGTTATGATTGTATCAGATTTGAAAGCAAAAGTAAATATACGAAACAATAAAAAGTTTCGTACGAAAGTTAATAATTGACTTGTGAAAGGAGTTATGATAAGATAATGAAAAAGAGAAGAGAGGTAGGCTCATGAGAGACAGCTCACATATGAAAGAAAGACAAGATCTTCTGATCGAATATGTCGTGAATCATGGACGTACCTCCGTGGATGATCTGGCAGAGTATCTCGGAGTCTCCAAGGTAACGATCCGCAAGGATCTGGACTCTCTGTCTGAGCAGGGACTTCTCCGCAGGGAGCGAGGTTATGCCATCCCCAATCAGAGAAGAGATATCCACTATCAGATGGCCTTCCAGCTGCAGCAGAAGGAACGGATCGCAAGAGAGGCTGTCCGCTACGTACAGGACGGCGAGACCCTGATCATCGAAGCCGGATCTACCTGTGCCCTCTTCGCGAAGGCTCTGGCAGAGAATCGCAAGGATGTCACCATCATCACGAATTCTCTTTATCTGGCATCCTACATTCAGGATTACAACAGCGTTCACATCATTCTCTTAGGAGGCGCCCTGCAGACCGAATCCCGCGCCCTGGTCGGTCCCCTGACCAAGCAGAGTGTCAGTGCCTTCCACGTGGACAAGATCTTCCTGGGAACCGATGGCTTCTCCGAAGAACTCGGATTCACCGGCAATGATATGATACGTTCTGAGACTCTGGAATATATGCTGAAGTCTGCAGATCATGTCTACGTGCTGACAGATTCCATGAAGTTCCGGCAGCCGGGCGCCGTCTCCTTCCTGAAGACAGAGGATGCCACCTGCGTCATCACAGATGCAGGCATCTCCGATGCCACGAAGTCCTATCTGGAAGCCAGAGGCATCACTGTGATTTCCGTATAGCGCAGACCGCATGGAATCTGCCATAGAGACTCCGCGGACACGGATCACTTGAGCATTTGCCCTTAACAACTTACCTATCACTACATATTATAATGGAGGAATTCTCATGAAGTACTTACTTGACACTGCGAACCTTGATGCTATCCGTCGTTTCTATGACATTATGCCCATCTATGGCGTCACTTCCAACCCTTCGATCGTGAAGAAGGAAGGCAAGATCGACTTCTGGGCTCACATGAATGAGATTCGCTCCATCATCGGCAAGGAGTCTCCCCTGCATATTCAGGTAACCGCTCTGGACTGCGATGGTATGCTGCGCGATGCCGATGCGATCATGAATAAAGTAGATACGAATGTATACGTGAAGGTTCCCGTGAATATGGAGGGTATCCGTGCAATTCGCCTCATGAAGAAGCAGGGCATCAACGTTACCGCTACTGCAATCTACAGCAAGCAGCAGGCCTTCCTTGCGATGGAAGCCGGCGCTGATACGGTAGCTCCCTACTTCAACCGTATGGAGAATATGGGAATCGATCCCGATGATGTGATTGCCTCCATCGCTGAAGCAATCGCCAACTATGGATACAAGACCGAGATCCTGGCTGCCAGCTTCAAGAATGCCGGACAGATCAACCGTGCCTTCGAAGCCGGTGCGCAGACCGCAACCACCGATCCCGCGATTCTGGAAGCAGCACTGAGCCAGGCACACATCATCGATGCCGTGAATGCCTTCGACCGTGACTGGAAGGCGATCTACGGCGACGAGCTCCTGAGCACCCTGTAAAGGGAGGTCTGACCTATGAAAGCAGCTGTATTTTATGAACCCGGCCTCGTAAAGGTCGAAGAACATACTAAGCCCGAGATTCTGGCCGATGAGGTTCTGGTGCGTGTGATGGCAGCCGGCGTCTGCGGCACAGACCTTCATATCTATGCCGGTGCCAAGGGTGCCTCCGAGTGCTACCCTCCTGTGATTCTCGGTCATGAATTCTGCGGTATCGTCGAAGCTGTCGGTGAAGAGGTCACCCATGTCAAGGTAGGCGACCACGTGACGATCGACCCCAACCTGACCTGCGGCAAGTGTTACAACTGTCAGGTCGGCAAACCCCACTTCTGCGAGAATCTCTATGCGACCGGAGTTACCGGAGATGGCGGATTCGCAGAATATGCGAAGGCGAAGGAACAGCAGACCTATGTACTGAATCCGGATGTTCCCTTCGAGGAAGGCGCAATGTGTGAGCCTCTGGGCTGCTGCCTGCATGGCATCGATCTGGCAGGCATCAAGACCGGGGACACCGTCCTTGTCATCGGCGGCGGAACGATTGGTCTGATCATGGTTCAACTTGCCCGCATGGCCGGCGCCTCTACTGTCATCGTCTCCGAGCCTCAGGAGAATAAATGGGCGGCTGCGAAGATGGTCGGCGCTGACTTCGTCATCCATCCGATGAAGCAGAATCCGAATGATCTGAAGCACCTTGGTCTCATCCGCAATGTCAATGTTGCCATCGAGTGTGTCGGTGCAAGAAGCTCGATTCAGGATGCACTCAAGTATGTATGCCAGGGCGGTCACGTACTCCTCTTCGGCATCACGCCTCCTGATATGGAACTTCCCATACTGCCCTATGAGATCTTCCAGCGAGAGCTTACGATTACGGCCTCCTACCTGAACCCCAACACCCACGGAAGAGCTGCCGACCTGGTGAACTCCCGCAAGCTTAAGCTTGCAGAACTGATCTCCGACCGTCTGGAACTCGATGAGATCGGCCAGGCATTCATCATCCGAGGACGAAACGGCAAGATGATGATCTATCCGAACGGACAGGATGCCGCGCGCTAGAAACCAGCTCGCTTCCTACACAACAGATACACACTACGAAGAATCGGCTCGCAAGAGTCCTCAATCATAATCAAAGATGCCCGGAGTCCTGCCTGTCAGGCAGCTCCGGGCATCTTCTTGGGTATTGATTATACTATCTATGCTTTCTATTGTGAATACGGAAGTCCAGTACAATCTCCAGGATACACAGGATGAACATCAATCCAATGATCAGGATCGCACAGTTGCGAAAAAAGACTTCCGGCAGCACCTGGATGATCTCATCTACGTCATAGTAGAAGATCCAATTGGTCTTCCCCGGGAAGAAGATATGGTGGAAGATGACGAATGCTCTGTCGAAGTCGGCAGCTCCCAGTGCAGCAATCACCAGGAAGCCTCCCATCAGGATTGCCCCCGCCCAGAATAAGGGACCTCTGCCGCAAAGCAGCTTCGGCCGATAGCCCCTCAGATACAGAATCAGGCATAGTACCAGGATCAGTACTGCAGCAGCCATGACCTGAAAGTCCAGGCGGAAGAGAACTGCGCAGTCAGCAAAGTGACTCTTCCCATCCTCCGACCACTTCATTACACCGGTTCCGAACTCCTCACCCTTCATGCAGAAGTCCATCATCTCATCATAGGCTTCACGTATCTCCTCTTCCGTGAAGCCGGTGGTCTCCGGAAGATGCAGCGCCTGTATATGCGCATAATAAAAGGGACGACATACCAACGGTGCCGCAATTGATACTGTCAGCACAAGGAAGATCAGGGCAATTGCCGTCACCACACCATACCATCTTTTTACTCTCTTCAATTTCATGATCCTCAATCGAGCAGGAGGGAATCCCTCCTGCCCGATTCCAACTTATCATCTAATCTTCTATATAGTCACGCACCGAACACCTTGGCATTCAGCTTGCGATAGATGCGCTCCACGAACCAGGGCTCTGTCGAATGCGCGAGTGCCTCCTCCGGCCGGAACCATCCAACAGCACTGTTCTCCTCGGGATTGACGAAGAGCCCCTGCCTGTCATCCACTTCCAGAAGATAGGTCACGTTCATGTGTAAGTGAGAAGATACATAGACTCCTCGCTTCTCATGCCCGAAGACCGGAAGCACTTCCAGCGACAGGATCTCACCATTGACTGGGTGAACTTCATGTACACCGCTCTCCTCCCGCACTTCCTTCACAGCAACTGCGAGCAGATCTTCTTCCCCGTCGGCATGACCTCCCAGCCAGGCCCAGGAATCATAGATTCTGTGATAGGCCATCAGGACCTTCGTCCTCTCCGGGTTCACTACCCAGGCTGAGGCCGTCATATGGGCGGTCCTGTTCGTGCGCAGGAAGGCATCCTCATTCTTCTGCAGGAAGTCAAGGATGCGAAGACGATCTTCCGTCTCCTGCGCGTTGACAGGGATATAGGCCTCGATCCGGCGAATCAGTTCTTCTCTCTTGCTCATAGCCTAGAAGTGGTCATGCTCGTCAAAGTCATCATCATCCATGCCATCGTGCGTCATGAACTCCCGGTTGGTCACGCGCTTCGCAACACGCTCCTTCTCCACCATCTCAGAGAGCATCTCTTTGACATCTCTGGGGTTCTTCACACTGACGATATCGAAGTCACCCATCGACTTATCAGCAGAACAGCAGTGAATGGTACCGACGCCGAACAGTCTCTGACCCAGACTTGCGCTCATGGACACATCCATGATGCGATAGAGACGAACTTCATCCTCATTCTTGGTCAACAGACCCTTCTCTACGAAGAAACGGTCCTTGGTCAGACTGTACTTAGTGAAAGACCAGGGTAATCCAAAGATCGTACGCTTGCGATCCTGCCATACATATTCCATATCTGATTCCTCCTGTGATGCGGAATTATAATCTATCCCTATTATACAGGAACTTTGGTGAAATTAGAAGGTATTAAATAAAGGCGGATGCTAAATCTCAACACGATTGAACATCCGCCTCTGATTCTATCTCTTTTCTCCCTACTTGCCCATGTGGCAGATGGCTGCCATGCCGGGGCCTGTATGAGCTCCGATGATGGGGGACAGGGTCATTCTTCGAACTGTTGCCCCGGGCGCTGCCTTCTCTACTTCGGCTGCCAGATAGGCTCCCTGATCGGGCGCATCAGCATCGATCACATAGATCACATCGCCCGCCGCTGCATCATAGCTCTCCTTGAAGAGATCGAGCAGTGCCTTACCGGCTGCCTTGTTGCCTCTCTTCTTATCGAAGGTCACCAGCTTACCGACCTCATCGATCTTAAGGATCGGCTTAACATTCAGCATAGTTCCCACCACAGCAGTAGCTGCGCTCACACGGCCGCCACGCTTCAGATACATCAGATCCTGTACGAAGAACCAATGGCGAATATGATGAGCAGCCTCCACAAGATCCGCATAGTTCTCTTCCAAGCTCATCCCTGCCTCACGATTGCGAACAGCACGCTCTGCAAGCACGCCCATACCTCCGGTCGCCGCCAGCGTATCCACAGGATAGAGCTTACAACCGGGATACTTCTCCTCCAGTGCAGCCTTCGCCACATTGGAAGACTGGAAGGTCGAGGACAGACCGCCGGACAAGCACAGATAGAGCACTGAATCACCTGCCTCAAAGATAGGACTGAAGAACTCTTCATACATATAGGGAGAGATCTGGGAGGTCTTGGTCAGGTCCCCGCCTCTCTGTCCATCATAGAACTTCTTCAGGATCTCCGCACCTTCCATACCGGCACAAGTCCGCATCTCATCACCGATGGAATACTCCATGGGGATAAAGCCGATTCCCTTCTCCTCTGCGAATTCCGGACGCACATCACCGGATACATCCATAATAATCTGATAAGACATCGAATCCCTCCATTCATCGATTGTTGATTTTTCCACACATGGGGATTATACTTTGAATAAGTCAGGGAAACAATAACCATATTTTGCACTTTTGGGGATAATTCCACACTTTATAAAATTGTGGGTATTCTTTCTCTGATAAGAATAAATGCTCTTATGACCGAGGATTCCGGCCTATAAGAAGGAGATGATTCTATGGACCGACGTATACAGAAAACCAAGCTTGCCATTCGCATGGCTTTCTTCCACCTTATGCTAGAGAATCCCACCGGCAAGATTACCGTGGCACAGATTGCAAGAACAGCCAATATCGACCGCAAGACCTTCTATATTCACTATGATTCCGTCGATGACATCTTCGATGAATTCAGCAATGAGAAGATCCGGGAACTGGAAGCACTCCTTCGCACCGAGGGGTTCTACGACCAGCCCTTCAATCCCATGGCGATCCTGACTGCTATGAATCATCTGCTGATGGAAGATCTTCCCTTCTATCGTAAGCTTGCCTCCAGCATCAACACCACGCGCTTCTGGGAGACCGTACAGTCGATCTTGGTTCAGACGATCGTGAATGTCTACCGTGACATCGCAGTGGTGACCCCCTACCAATTGGAACTGCACGCCCACTACTTCGCTTCCGGCATCCTGACGATCTATCTGCGCTGGCTGCAGAATGACGAAGGGATGACGCTGGAGGAACTCGGACACTATGCCGGAGAGATTGCCGCCTACGGACTCGTGCAGATGTTCCCTCAGTTAGAACGTGAATCCCAGGCAGCTGAATCGTCAGTTCAAGCCTGACCCATCGGATGTTATTAAAGCACAGTTCTATACGATTTACCTCATATCAATCCAAGGAGACCTATCATGGCCACTTACCATATTCCATACTCTCACCGGATGATTCCGATAGATCTGCCCGCTTCCCGCGTCATCTTCACAGGAGAGCTTCCGAAGACTGAAGAGCTGCTTCACTGGCAAGATCAGCTCATCCCTCTGCTGGATCATCCAACCGCCGGTCCCTCCCTGTGGGAACGCTTATCCCCCGGCGACCATATTGTCATACTGGTAGAAGATCAGACCAGACACACACCGGTAAGCGAGATTCTTCCTGTCCTGATTCGATATCTAATCACCCACGGATCCCGGGAAGAGGATCTGGAGATTCTGATTGCCCCGGGTACCCACCGCATCCTGACGGAGGATGAACTCACGCAGAAGCTTGGTAGTGAAGTTCGCCAGAGGATCAAGGTCAGCCAGCATGACTACCGCGATCTTGAATCTCTGGTCCACCTGCCGGATGTCACGATTGGTGACCTGACCATCCCTGTCAGTGTCAATCGCACCTGCATCGAGGCTGACCTACTGATCGGACTAGGCAATATCATCCCTCATCCCAATGCCGGCTATTCCGGAGGTGCCAAGATTCTGGCGCCCGGCTGCTGCGGACCGGATTCCGTCTCTGCTGCCCACACGGCAGCGGCTCTCATGGGCTATCTTCCTCTTGGAATGAAGGAGAATGACTGTCGTCATGCCTTCGAGGCGATTGCCTCTGCCGCAGGATTGGACTTCATCATCAATGTCATTCTGAATCCTGCCGAGGAAGTTGTGGGTATCGTCACCGGAGACTTCGTGAAAGCCCATCGGGCAGGCACGGATCTCTCAAGAGCCTCCTTCGGCACACCGATTCCCGAGGAAGCGGACATCCTGATTAGCTGCGCTTATCCCTATGACTGTGACTTCTGGCAATGTGAGAAGTCTATGGTCTCCGGCTTCTTTGCCGTAAAGGAAGGGGGAATCATGATCCTTCCCATGCCCTGTCTGGAAGGAATCGCCCACAATCATGATACCCTCCTGGATTGGCTGGCCCTATCAAGAGAAGAAGCAATCGCACTTGCCAGACATACCTTCCTGACACATGGGGAAGGAGATCTGGTAGCTGCCGGCATCGCCATCGGTGCCCTGACAGCCAGCGAGAAAGCACGCATCTTCGTCTACAGTGAAGGACTCTCTGATGATACTATAAAGGAGATGGGATATCGCCCCTTCCCCAGTCTGCAGGCTGCCATCGATACAGCCCTGGCTGAGATTCCTCAGGGAACCATCGGAATCCTACCCCACGGCGGCGACTGTCTCCCCTATCTCCTTTAAGGCAGGGAACGATCAGGCAGGGCAATGGCCTTCACCCCCAACATAGCAAACAGGGCTCATGCTTGGGCATTTGCAGGAAGGCAATTGACAAAGTCATACAAATAAAGTACTTTAGTTATTAAGTTCTGATAATTTGTCCATCCGAAGAAAGGTGGTTCCCATGAATATTGCGATTATAGGTGCCGGTAAGATTGCCCATAAGATGGCTGATACCATCACCAGAATGCCCGATGCCAAGTGCTATGCCATAGCCAGCCGTGATCTCGGTAAGGCCAGACTCTTCGCGAATCAATACCACATGCCCAAGACCTACGGCAGCTATGAAGAGATGCTGCTGGATCCCGCGGTGGAACTTGTCTATATTGCAACGCCTCACTCTCACCATGCAGAGCATATGAAGATGTGTATCGAGGCCGGTAAACCGGTGCTCTGCGAGAAGGCCTTCACCATGAATGCCGCGCAGGCCAGAGAGATTACCGACCTTGCCAGGAAGAAGGGGATCTATGTGGCGGAAGCCATATGGACCCGCTATATGCCTTCCCGCCGCATGATCGATGAGACACTCGCATCCGGCATCATCGGCAAGGTGAGTGCCATGACCTGCAATCTCTTCTACCCGGTGCAGTATGTACCGCGCATCATGGACCCGGCTCTTGCCGGTGGTGCCCTCTTAGATGTGGGGGTCTACGGTCTGAACTTCGCGGATATGCATCTGGGAGATGAGATTGAGCGGATCGCGTCAAGCGCAGCCCTGACAGATACCGGTGTCGATGGCAATGATTCCATCACCTACTATTATAAGGACGGACGCATGGCCCAGATCACTGCCGGCATCTATGCAAGGTCCGACCGCAAGGGCATCTTCTATGGGGATAAGGGCTATATGATCGTGGAGAATATCAATAATCCACAATCCATCGATGTCTTCGATCTGCAGGATCGACCGGTGAAGCATCTCGAGGTCCCCCGACAGATCAGTGGATATGAGTATGAGGTTCGGGAAGCCATGAATCTGATTCGTGCCGGCAAGACAGAGAGTGCCTCTATGCCTCTTGCCGATTCCATCCGCATCATGGAGAAGATGGATGCACTTAGAGCCGAGTGGGGCGTGGTATATCCGCAAGAAAGGTAGAACTGAACTTACACGCTTCCGGGTGAGTAGGTATGTTCTGGTTTCATCTGCCATCCTACTACTCTGAGCAATGCCCACACCTTACTTTTAAAGAATATGACAAGACTAATTGGGATTCCAAACTTTCATGGGGGCTGCATTCCGTAGGGTCTATTCGTGGGGGCAAACAGTGGGGTTTTTCAAT
>R17__coassemble_382_pt1 | contig 22921 bp, 20 predicted proteins | sample R17__metabat2_low_PE_029 | metagenome-assembled genome bin R17
ACACCTCTATATTCGTCGCCAGCGTAATATGTTTATAAGACACACAAAAAAAATAAACAAATAAAAAAGCGGTGCCGTAAGCATACTTCGGCCACCGCTTTTGCACATATCTATGTTATATATATTCGATTTTGACTCATCTGGTTACACGTCCCCGAACGAACCGAATCAGGCCTGCTTCAGGTAGTCCTCCAGCGTGTTCAGGTACTGGTTCAGGTCTTCTTCGCTGTGTGCCATGCTTAAGAACATAGCCTCGAACTGGGAAGGTGCTACGTAGATGTTGTGGCCCAGCATGTAATTACAGTAATCTGCGAACGCTGCTGTATCCGAAGTCTTCGCCCCTGCATAGTCCTTGACGGGCTGCTCGGTAAAGAAGATAGAACCCAGAGATCCGATGTGATTCAGGGTATAGTATCTTCCGTATCTTGCCAGCAGTTCGCTGATCTGTCCAAAGAACTTATCTCCCTTGGCATTCAGTGCTGCATACCACTCAGGATGCTCCTCCATCAGAGTCAGTTGTGTGAATCCTGCGGTCATAGCCACAGGGTTGCCGCTCAGGGTTCCTGCCTGGTATACGCTTCCCAGAGGGGATACCACCTGCATGATCTCCTTGCGTCCGCCGTAAGCTCCGACCGGCATACCGGCACCGATGATCTTACCAAAGGTGGACAGATCAGGGGTCACGCCATAGTAACCCTGGGCACCGTCCTGCTGCAGACGGAATCCTGTAATAACTTCATCGAAGATCAGCAGAGCACCATGGTCAGTACAGATCTGACGCAGACCGGGCAGGAAGTCAGGTTCGGGAACGACGACACCCATGTTGGCACCGACGGGTTCCACGATAACAGCGGCGATCTGATCGGGATTCTTCTCAAAGAGCGCCTCTACACTTGCCAGATCATTGTAGTCTGCCGTCAGGGTATCCTGTGTGCAGCCGCTGGGCACGCCGGAGCTATCCGGAACACCGGCAGTCATCACGCCGGAACCGGCCTTGACCAGAAGTCCGTCACTATGACCATGGTAACAGCCGTTGAACTTGACGATCTTATCCTTCTTAGTGAAGCCTCTTGCTACACGGATGGCACTCATGACAGCCTCCGTACCGGAGTTCACCATGCGAACCATCTCGATGGAGGGCACCATGCGGCAGATCAGCTTAGCCACACGCACCTCGATCTCGGTCGTTGCACCGAAGCTCAGGCCGTTGCCGATAGCTTCCATCACTGCCTCACGAATCTGATCGTAGTTGTGTCCCAGGATCATCGGTCCCCAGGAACCAATGAAGTCTACATAATCGATGCCGTCTTCGTCCATCATATGGCTTCCGTAACCCTTGCGAATAAATCTGGGGGTAGAGCCGATCGATTGAAATGCTCTCACGGGGCTGTTGACACCACCGGGGATATACTGCTTCGCCTCAGCGAATAATTCTTCGGAACGAGTCATCTCGCTATTCTCCTATCTGATATAATATAGGAAGGAACTCCGATCTCTGAGTTCCTTCCGCAGATTCATATTCTTCCTTATCCGATCCGTCCTTCATCCATAAACTTCGCAAGTTCCTTTGCAAAGTAAGTCAGATAGATATCGGCACCAGCACGGTAAGCGCTGGTTGCGATCTCACAGAGGATGGCATCCTCATCCACCCAGCCAAGCTTGGCGGCAGCCTTCACCATCGCGTATTCACCGGATACATTGTAGGCTGCGATCGGAACATTGGTCTTCTCCTTCAGCTCATGGATCACATCGCCGAATGCCATCGCAGGCTTCACCATCAGGATATCTGCACCTTCCTCGATATCAAGCAGGGCTTCCTTGATACCCTCTCTGCGATTGTGATAATCCATCTGATAAGCCTTGCGGTCACCGAAGCTAGGGGCAGAGCCTGCTGCCTCACGGAAGGGACCATAGAAAGCAGAAGCATACTTGACCGCATAGGACATGATCGGCACAGTCTCGAAACCATTCTCATCGAGCTTCTTACGAATAGCACCCACACGGCCGTCCATCATATCTGAAGGAGCAACCATATCGGCACCGGCCTGAACCTGAGACAAGGCGATCTTCGCCAGATACTCCAGGGTCACATCATTGTCCACATCGGTCCCCTTCAGGATTCCGCAGTGGCCATGAGAGGTATACTCGCACATGCACACATCACCGATCAGATACATCTCGGGGAATCTCTCCTTGATGGCCTCGAATCCCTTCTGCACGATACCATGCTCACAGTAAGCATCGCTGCCCCACTCGTCCTTGACGCCGGGGATACCGAACAGCATTACCTTATCTACACCGGCATCCAGCAGATCTTCCATCTTATAGAGCAGGCGATCTACCGTATATCTCTTCTGTCCCTCCATCGAGGTGATCTCTTCTTCCTTATTCTCTCCCTCCATAACGAAAGCAGGGTAGATCAGGGAAGACTTATCCATTCTGGTCTCACGCACCATCTTGCGCAGGGGCATACCATAGCGCAGACGTCTGGGTCTCTGAGTTAATTCCATATCCTTATCCTCCATTCTGTCGAAGAACTTATCCGACTTCTCTATCTCCATGCCAATGCTCAGGCTGCACCATGAGGTCGATCCTTGAGTCATGCATCACACGTTTCTTTTATTATAGACCTTCTCTTCCCTGTTCGGCAATGTTCACACTGCAGGAAAGAAGGACTTTATTCTTCCGCATATACCTTTCTGACCAGCTCTACCATGGCATCCATGGTCGCCTTCTCAGAAACATATACCTGCATCCCGGCCTTCTCTGCCTCTGCTGCTGTCTGCTTACCGATACAGAGAGCCCGGATCTTCATCACATCCAATCCCTCGGTCGCTGCCAGGAATCCCTTCACTGTAGAAGCACTGGTGAAGACTGCCATCGTCTGAGGATGCTGTTCAAACTCTGCCTTCTCATCCAGAAGAACCGGCTTCTCGAAGAGAGTATCATAGATGGCGATATCATCAACCGTTACGTTCGGATTCTTCTGAATCTCAGCCACGATCTCGGGATTGCCCTTGCTTGCTCTGGGAAGAAGAACTCGTTCTCCCGCCTTTGCCTCCGCTGCGATCGCCATACCCAGGTTCTGTCCATCGTAAGTAGCAGGCATCAGATCTGCGAAGAGTCCGTACTTCTCCAGTTCCTTCGCGGTTCCCTTGCCGAGAGCAGCCACCTTGCATCCTGCCAGACTTCTCACATCCTTATGGCATCTGCGAAGCTCTTCCATGAAGACCTTGACACCTGCAGGGCTGGTAAAGGCGATCCACTGATAATTCCCCAGATCTGCGATTGCCGCATCCAGACGACTCATATCATCGAGAGCTCTGGTACGAATGGCGGGAATCTCAATCACCTGAGCCCCCAGACTGCGCAGGCGACTCGAAAGTTCACTGGAGCGGTCCTGAGGTCTGGTCACCACCACGCGGCAGCCAAAGAGTTCCTTCTTCTCGATCCAGCCGAAGTCCTCTGCCAGAGAACAAACCCTGCCGACCACGATGATGGCCGGAGTCTCAATCTTCGCTTCTGCGGCCTTCTCAGGAAGATCAGAGATGGTCGCAACCACTCTTCTCTGCTCCGCTGTCGTTCCCTTCTGCAGGATAGCTGCCGGCATCATGGGATCCATACCTGCCTCGCGCAGTCCCTGACAGATATCACTCAGCGCAGACACTCCCATCAGGAAGACCAGCGTACCCTTGCACTCCACGAAAGCCTTGAAAGGGATATCCAGAGGCTCATCCTTCTTCTTGTGACCCGTAATGATATGCACAGAGGATACGAAGTCCCTATGAGTCACGGGAATGCCATTGTATGCGGGAACAGAGATGGCCGAGGTTACCCCGGGAATGATCTCATAGGGGACGTCATTCTCCACCAGGAGCTGCAGTTCCTCCCCGCCTCTTCCGAAGAGGAAGGGATCTCCCCCCTTGAGACGAACGACCTTCTTGCCCTTGAGAGCTTCCTCCAGAAGGATCCGGTTGGTCTCCTCCTGCTTCTTGATATGGTGGGAAGCACGCTTGCCCACATTGATACATTCCACATCCTGAGGAACCATAGCCAGAATCTCAGACCCAACCAGAGCATCATAGACGATCACATCCGCCTGCTCGATGACTTCCTTCGCCTTCAGGGTCAGAAGTCCACGGTCCGAAGGACCTGCTCCTACGAGCCAAACCTTACCTGCCATCGGACTGTCCTCCTTCTCCATCTCTCAGCTGCTTCGCAAGGGCCGTTCCCATCTCTTCTGCCTGAGAGCGAAGCCCTGCGATCTGTCCGATCGTATAATTCTGAGTTTCTTCATTATAATAAAGGCCGCGCAGACTTAAGGTATCTCCCATGATCTTCGCATGCGCTGCGATGGGAGAACTGCATCCTCCGTCCAGTTCCCGGACGAATGCTCTCTCTGCCAGAGCGGCATCCCTTCCCGCATCATCACAGAAACCCGCCAGCACTGAGTAGTCCTCGCCGGCTCTTCCCTGCAGAGCAAGGATTCCCTGGCCGGCTGCGGGGATGATCTCCTCCGTTGTAAAGTAACGGCTGATCCGCTCCTCCAGTCCCAGGCGCTTAAGCCCTGCTGCAGCAAGGACAAGGGCACCATACTCTCCGGAATCCAGCTTCGCAAGACGCGTCAGCACATTGCCGCGGACGCTCTTGAACTCTACCTCCGGATAAAGTGCTGCCAGCTGTACCGTTCTTCTTCGGCTGGAGCACCCCACGGGCTTGGTCTGATCCCAGATCTGGCATCCGGCCGGCAGAACCAGCACATCTCTTGGATCCTCTCGCTTTGAGAATCCCACAAGCGGCAGGTCCTCCGGCACTTCCATGGGCATATCCTTGAGGCTATGCACCGACAGATCACTGCGGTCATCTCTCAGCGCACGATCGAGTTCCTTGACGAAGAGTCCCTTGCCGCCGATCTGATCCAGCCTGCGGTCCAGAATCTTATCGCCGGTGGTCTTCATCGTCACAAGCTCTGTCTCCACCCCTTGGGAATTCAGATAATCCAGGACCATATCTGCCTGAATCACAGCCAGCCGACTTTCACGGCTGCCGATTCTGATCTTCTTCATAATTCAGTCTCCATATTCACTGCGGATCTTGGCCGCAGTCTTTCGAACCTTCCCGTGGTCACTTCCATCCGAAGAGATACCGATTACGATACCATCTCCGGTCACAATTGCCGGGAAGAAAAAGTCACATTCCTTCTGGTTCGATGCATTGTTGGCCAGGATGCCGAGTTCCCGGCAGCGGCCATAGATCTGAGAATTCAGTTCTGCATCATCGGTACAGGCAAGAACCATCTGCCAGGGGGCAGCCGTAAGGAAGCTAAGCTCAAAGTGAGCCTTCTTCCACAACAACCTTCCGAAGCAGGGCTTCCTATCCACAGCTTCCACAGCTTCTTCCGCCTGATGATCTGCGGTCATCCCCGGATTCAGAGAAGAATCACCAGCTGCAGAGTTCTCTTCCCTCGCATCCGGGAAGATTGCCCTTCCTGCCAGATCCTCTGCCAGAGATCCGCTGACCACGGTCACCTCCGGACCGAAGGTCAGCAATGTCCGAATCCTTCGGGAAGCGATCGTACCGCCTCCTACTACCAGGATCTTCCACCTGCTGATGTCAAAGAAGAGAGGAAGGCGGGTATAGGTCAGTCGTTCCTGCGTAGAAGAATCAGGCATGGACACGAAAGAACTTCTATCTGCTTCCATCCTTCTTAATCCTCCAGGATATCCAGCATCCGCCGGAAGGCGTCCATGCCCATCTCATTCCTGAGAGTGAAGAGCATCTTCTCCACGACCTTTGCGGAGGCGGTCTCCACGGACTCCTCCCAGGCCGCATAGTTCTCATCATCCAGGTGCATCTTCTTCACAGTCTTCCCCATGCGCCACCAGGTATCCTCCGCCGCCGCGTGGCTGATCATGTGCACTCTGGGAATCATATCGCGTCCCTGATACCAGTTGATGAACTCCTGCACCTGCACCTCAAGCACTTCTCTTGCATGCTGCAGAATCTCCGCATTCTCCTCAGATTCCGTCACAGAGAAGTCATCGATCGTGTAGAGATCTGCACCGGGAAGTTCTGCAATCTTCGGATCGATATCTCTCGGTACCGCTAGGTCGATATAGATCTGACTGGTCCAGCGGGCCAGCGGCTGCACATCTTCATACTTCAGCGTCAGGTTTGGACTGCTGGTCGCACTGACAATCAGATCACAGGACGGCAGCAGTTCCAGTCTCTCTCCGTAATTGATGCGGGCACATCCATCGGGAATCTGCACCACACCGCTTCGATACTGACGAACCGTCACAGTCACGTCTGCCCCCTCAGCACGGAAGGCCAACGCCGCACGCTGCCCCATCTCTCCATTGCCGATCACCATGCACTTCTTACCCGCAAAGTCCATGCTGCGCTCGCGCTTCAGCCAAAGGATCCCCTGCTCAATCGCAGAGGTATTGGTCATCGAACGCTGCATCCCGGTCTTGACCTTCTTCGCACCGGTGATTGCCATGCGAAAGAGCGTCTCCAACACAGAATCCGTACTGTAGGCATCGCGCCCGTTCTCCAGGGCCGTCTTCACCTGCGTCAGGATCTGATCTTCTCCCAGAATCAGGGATTCCAGACCACTGGTCGTATGGAAGAGATGCCGGACAGCATCCTCTCCCTGACGACAGACGAAGTATTGCCGATACTTCTCAGTCTCCTGCTCCTTCAGCTCACAGAGGATCTGCAGCAGATCCACCTCCTGCCCCTCATCCGCATGGATCCAGAGTTCCATACGATTGCAGGTCGACAGAATGATACATCCATGAATCCCGGGCATCAGACAGACATGCTCCATGGCCTCCATCCCCCCGCTCTTTGTGAAGGCAAAGAGCGCGCGGACATCGACCGATGCCAGGTTATGATCGATTCCGATCATCTGAATATTCATTACTTCTTCTCCTTCATTCCCGCGCGGGAAGGATCCATCTGATAGAGAATGGCATTGCAGATCGCGGCAGCCACATTGCTTCCGCCCTTGCGTCCTCTGGCTACGATTGCGGGGATCTCGGTCTCCAGAATCATCTCCTTGGAAGCAACCACATTCACGAATCCCACAGGAACACCGATGATCAGGCAGGGCTTGATCTTGCCTTCCAGGATCATATCATGAAGCTGAACCAGCGCTGTGGGAGCATTGCCGATGGCGAAGATCAGCGGGCGATCCATCGCTGCCGCCTTCTCCATGCTGGCCGTTGCGCGGGTGGTATGATTGCGCTTGGCTGCCTCTGCCACATCGGGATCGGACATGAAGCAGAAGACCTCGCCGCCGAAGGCTGCCAGCACCTTCTTGTTGATACCGGACTTGGCCATCTGCGTATCTGTCACGATACAGGCGCCAGCACGAATCGCCTGCTTCGCAGCTTCCACTGCATCATGGCTGAATACCAGATTATCTGCATAGTCGAAGTCTGCGGTCGTGTGAATCACGCGCTTGATGATCGGCTCCTGCTCTGCCGGGAAGGTTCGATCACCGAGCTCCTCCGTAATGATCTCAAAACTGCGCTTCTCAATCTCCATAGGGAGAACTTTCTCTAACTGTGTCTTCATATTATATACCTGCCTCCAGGATCTCATATATCTTCTTCATATCGAGGTGCTTCCTAAGCTCTGCTGCCAGAATGTCATACTGTTCCTGCTTATAGGTCTCATAGTCCTTCAGTCCCAGTTCTTCCAGCACGATGCCCTTCTTCTTCGCCAGGCAGCCGATCAGAGCATTGGCCACATCCTGCCTATCGAAGAAGCCGTGTACATAGGAGCCATAGACTTCGTCATACCAACCGCCATCCTGCTTTTCCTCGCCGGTAACAGAATCTGTCAGGCTGCTGATCGCATGCCCCTCTTCTCTCCAGGTGGTCACGCCCATGTGGATCTCATAGCCTTCCACACCGATGCCGGACAGACCGGACAGGGTGCCGGGCAGATCTTGAATGGTTCCCTCCACACGGGTACGAGTCTTCTCACCGGCGAACACGGTATCCATGGGAAGCAGGCCCATGCCGCGGATCTCGCCGCCTTCCTCCACTCCCTGAGGATCGGAAATGCTCTCACCCAGCATCTGGTAGCCGCCGCAGATTCCGAATACCAGGGCACCGGCCTTGCTTGCCTTGAGGATCGCTGCCTCCAGACCATTCTGCCGCATCCACAGCAGATCCTTCATGGTATTCTTCGTGCCGGGCAGCAGGATCATGTCAGGATCCTTCAGTTCATTCGCCCGGGTGATATAGCGAACCGACACGCCGGGGATGCTCTCCAGACGGTTAAAGTCCGTGAAGTTAGCAATTCTCGGCAGACGAATGATGGCGATATCGATCTCACCGGCTCCCTCAGAGTGCACCAGACGCTCCGACAGGCTGTCCTCATCCTCCACGTCAATATGCATATAGGGAGCGACGCCTACCACGGGAATACCGCTCTTCTCCTCCAGCATCACGATGCCGGGATCCAGAATGGTCTTATCCCCACGGAACTTATTAATGATGGTACCCTTAACCATGGCTCTCTCATCATCTTCCAGCAGCATGATCGTACCGATCAGCTGTGCGAACACACCACCGCGGTCGATATCTCCTACCAGGAGAACCGGAGCCTTCGCCATCTTCGCCATTCCCATATTGACGATATCCTCGGTCTTGAGGTTGATCTCGGCGGGACTTCCCGCGCCTTCGATCACGATGATGTCATTCTCCTCCGCCAGCGTGTTGAATGCCTTCATGATATCCGGCACCAGCTGCTTCTTATACTTGAAGTAATCTCTGGCGGCCATATTGCCGCGCACCTCACCATTCACGATGATCTGAGAGCCGGTGTCGTTGGTCGGCTTCAGAAGAATGGGATTCATCATGACCGAGGGCTCGATGCCGGCCGCCTCCGCCTGCATGACCTGAGCGCGGCCCATCTCCAGTCCTTCCTTCGTGATGAAGGAATTCAGTGCCATATTCTGGGACTTAAAGGGGGCTACCTTGTAGCCATCCTGATGAAAGATACGGCACAGACCTGCCGTCAGCAGGCTCTTGCCCGCATTGGACATCGTGCCCTGAATCATAATCGCTTTCGCCATTGCTTTCTTCTCCCTCTCCGTATCTATCGCCGATCCTGCGCCAGCACCTTCCCCAGTGCCCGGATCAGCTCAGTATTCTCTTCTCTCGTTCGGACTGCGATACGATAGTAGCCGGCATGCAGCCCCTCATAGTTCGCACAGTCGCGAATCAGGATACCCTCTCTTCGCATGCGCTCCGTCAGATCTTCCACGCTGCGGAAGAAGATGTAGTTGGCATGGGAACCAATCGGAGTGATTCCAAGCTTCTCAAGTTCTCCCTTCAGCCAGGCTCTCTCTTCCTTCAGAACCCCACGAAAGCGCTCCACATAGGCCTCTTCCTTCAGGGCTGCGGCCCCCGCCATCTGGGCGGGAATCGATACACTCCAGGGCTGACGCACCAGACGCAGTCTCTCACGCAGATTCTCATCCGGGACGATCGCATATCCGAGCCTCAATCCCGCCATCGCGTAGATCTTGGTGAATGCCCGAAGCACCGCCACATGCTCATAGTTTCGCTCCGCACATCCCCAGGGATACTTCTCCCGCTCTTCATCATCCAAAAAGTCCGTGAAGCATTCGTCCAGCACCAGAAGAATATCGCATGCCTCGCAGCGGGCCAGAATCTTCTCCCTGAGTTCTGCTTCCAGAAGCTGTCCTGTAGGATTGTTGGGATGACACAGGAAGATCATATCGACCTCCGGTGTCAGTGCCTCCAGGATCCGCTCGGAATAGGGGAATCCCTCCTCCTCCGACAGATAAACTCTGCGGATCTGACAGTCTACCATATGAAGTGCCTGCTCATACTCGTAGAAAGTAGGTGCCGCCAGCACAGCAAGCTTCGGTCTCTTCGCAAGTACCAGACCGAAGATCAGATCCGCTGCCCCGTTCCCGCATACGATCTGTTCGACGGGAATACCGTCGTGGACGGATATCGCCCTTCTTAGTTCCCGGCACTCAACGTCCGGGTAATGTTCGGAGTTCAGGATGCCCCGGTAAGCTGCCTCCCTGACCGACTCCGGCATCCCGAAGAAGTTCAGGTTGGCAGAGAAATCCAGGCGGACATCTCCTCCGTATATATCTCCTCCATGCTTATGCATGTTGTTGTCCTCTCATACTTCTATATCATTCTCCGCGTCCTGACAGGGATACCATCTTCCATCCTTCTCTATCAACAGTCCCAGGCAGAACGCTCTTCCTCTGTATTCGGAATTCCTGTCTTCTTAAACTCTCTTCTATATGAATCCTGGTCTATCCAATATAGAGAACAGAGCAAAGAAGTATCCCAATCAGTAAGCGAAGCGCCACCATCACGATCAGTCCCAGCACCGTCGTTCCGTACATCAGGCGATGACTTCTTGCGATATCTTCCACTTCTACAGGACGCAGAGGATCTCCGATGGTCTTCTTCTTCTTCAGCTTGCCGAAGTAGTAGGCATCTCCCGCCAACTGTACATCGAGAGCCCCGGCCATCACTGCCTCCGTCTGCGCGGAATTGGGACTATCGTGGTTAAAGCGGTCTCTGAGGAAGATCTTCTTCGCATTCGGTCCATCCATGCCAAGCAGATAGGCCGAAGCGATCATCAGCCAGCCGGACAGGCGGGCGGGAATAAAGTTCACCAGGTCATCAAAGAGAGCTGCCGCCGTGCCGAAGTAGCGGTAGCGGTCATTCTTATATCCTACCATGGAGTCCATCGTGTTGGCAGCCTTGTAGAAGTAGCCGCCCAGACCGCCGAAGATCGCCATGAACATCATGGGCGCGATGATCCCATCGCTGGTGTTCTCAGCCACCGTCTCCACCGCAGCCTTCACAACACCTTCCTCGGTAAGTGCCTGGGTATCACGACCCACGATCATAGATACCTCATGTCTTCCCTCGTCCAGACTTCTGCCAAGGGCCTTAGCAACCTTGCCGCTCTCCGTCTTCAGGCTCTTCGCCGCCAGCATCTGCCAGCAGAGAATCGTTTCGAGCAGAACCCCGGGGATGCGTCCAATCTTATAGCAGACGATGAACAGGATCACGGGGATCACCAGAGAGCTCAGAATCACAAGGACCACAAGGAATCCGCCGGCGATCCGCTCGCCTTCCTTCGTCTTCGGGAAGATCGATCTCAGGATCTTCTCCCATTTCGTAATCAGCCAGCCGATGCCGATGACCGGATGCCACCAATTGTGAGGGTCACCGATCAGGCAGTCCAGGAGGAATCCCAGAACCAGAGCGATGGCCGAATTCATAACAATAGCTCCCGCAGGAGTCGTGAATAATACCACAGTGCTTCCTCTTTCTATCCCTCTGCCCGGAATCTGCAGGCAGAGCATTTGCTTCGTCTTATCTGATGCGCACGGCACAGCCGCAGGATACCCGGTAGACGGCCTCCGCCTGCTCCGCCAGCCGGCAGCAGAGTCTGCCGTGGGCTTCCCGGTATCTCCGATCGAAGGCATCGATGGGAACCAGACCGCATCCAATCTCCTGAGATTCCAGGATGATGTCTGGATTCTGTCGGATCATGCGGTTCAATTCTGCCTCATAGTCCATATCCTGCTCCATCATGCGGCGCACCCAGAAGGTCATATGGCTGAAGATATCTGCCTTCTGCAGTTCCTCGAGAGAACAGTCCTTCCCTTCAAGGATAACCGGCTCACCTTCATGGTTCGCCTTCCATAATTCCTTAGCACATTCCAGCTTCCCCTGGAAGGCGCCTCCTGTCATTAAGATCATAGATTGCCTCCAAATCCGTCTTCTCGTGCGTGACCGATGGACGAACCCTCCTTATCTACTTCTGCGGAATCGGGATACCGCAGACCACTTCCCAGGTCTCATCCGCTGCTCTTCCCATGCGGACGTTGATCTCGCCCAGGATCCTCAGATACTCCATAGAGCCCTCTGCATACTCCTGCCCGTCATCGAATACATTGTTCGTGACGACCACCAGGTTCCTGCAGGAATTCTTCAGGTGAAGGATCCCCTGCCAGATAGCCTCCGCACTCTCACTTCTCCGTCCTTCCGGATGGAAGATCTCGTTGGCAGCCAGGTTCGACATGCACTCAAGCAGGATCGTTGCATCCGAGGGAACCGCAAGCTCCTCCAGATGCCGGTAGCACTCGATCGTCTGAAAGTGCTTCTCGGCCCGCATGGCGCGGTGCCTGTCGATCCGCCGGAAGCTCTCTTCATCGTAGGGCTCCATCGTTGCGATATAGATCTTCTCTCCGGGCTCCAGCTCCATGCAGCGTCCTTCGGCAAAAGCCGACTTTCCGCTTCCGCTGCCGCCCGTAACTACGATCATCATAATGTCTGCTCCTTCTCTCCGTAAGCCGCACACGCCTGTACAAAGTTCCATACGGCTTCCACATTGGAGTAGTAGTAGAGATGGGGGAATCCCCAGATGCTCTGCCCTTCCGTGTGGATACAGTCCCAACTCCTCTTCCTGAGGGGCTTCTTCGCATGGAAGCCATCGCCGCAGCTGGTGCTGTCGAAGTAGTGGAATTCATGTGCTCGGAAGGCAGTTCCCTCCGGTCCGAAGACGGATGGCCGGTTGGCCGTCAGTGTAATGTAGCCGAATCGTCCCAGCTTCTTCGTCCGATAGGCACGTCCCTTGATCACGCCTGCCCCCGGGTGTGCCTGGCTATCCATATCCTCCATCTCCTCGTGGAGGAACATGAAGCCGCCGCACTCCGCAAGACTCGGAAGACCGGCCAGAAGTCTCTGCCGGATCTCCTCGCGGATGGGAGCATTGGTCTCCAACTGCTGCGCATAGAGCTCCGGATAACCGCCGGCCAGAATCAGACCCTGAATATCTTCCGGAAGCTTCTCATCTCTCAAGGGAGAGAAGTCGACAAGCTCGACCCCCATCCTGCGCAGCAGGTCCAGATTGTCCTCATAGTAGAAGCAGAAGGCCTCATCGATCGCACGGGCGATGCGGACCCTCTTCCCTGCAGACAGGTGAGGGATGGCCGGTGCCTCCAGAGCAAGATCCGGCGCTGTCTTCGCAAGTTCGATCAGGGCATCCAGATCCAGCGTATCCTCCAGGATACTCGCCAGCTGCATCAGCTTCTCCTTGAGATCCGCCACATCGTTGGGCGTCACGAGACCCAGATGGCGGGACTCGATCACGCAGTCCGGAACCGCCGGCACATAGCCGATGACCTTGACGCCGCACTCAGCTTCCACCAGATCTCGGATCTCCGGGAAGATGGAGGGACTCATGCGGTTCAGGATGACACCTGCAATATGGGAGTCCGCCTGATAACGCACCATACCCTGGATCATGGGAACGACCGATCGGCTCATGCCTCTCGTGTTCACCACCAGAACGACCGGAGTCTCCGTGATCCTCGCCAGATCATAGGAAGATGCCTGAAAGGAAGTGCCTGCTACACCGTCATAGAATCCCATGACGCCTTCCAGTACCGCCAGATCGAATTCCTGCGCCTGACGCATCATCAGATAGCGGATGGTATCCGCATCGCTGAAGAAGGGGTCCAGATTGCGGGAAGGTGTGCCGATCACACGGGTGTGAAACATAGGATCGATATAGTCCGGTCCGCACTTGAAGGACTGGATCGCCAGCTTTCGATTCACCAGCGCCTGCAGGATACCGCAGGTGATCAGGGTCTTGCCGGTCCCGCTGGCAGGGGCGGCAAGCATAATACGAGGTAACTTCATGAATTACTTCTCCGTCTCCGCATAGTCAAATGCGGCGACCATCACCGGATTGAGTCCGGTCATCATATGGTAACTGCCCAGTACGCGGGACTTTGCCACAGAGACCTGTGCGATATCCTCATGTACCGGGGGATTCTTCTTCAGATAGTCCATCACCTGACCGATCGTCTCCAACGCAATGGCATTGACAACGATGCGGATGGCAGGATTCTTCTCCCGCAGGTGATCCAGGATCTCGTCCATATTGCCGGAGGAGCCGCCGATGAAGGCATGGGTCGGCGTCGGCAGGTCATCGAGCGCTTCCGGTGCCAGGCCCTCTACCACCACGATATTGGAAGTACCGAACTTCCGGCAGTTCTGTCCGATCAAGGCCACGGCCTCCGTCTTCTTCTCGATAGCGTAGACCTGACCTTCGGTCATCTGTCTGGCCGCCTCGATCGAGATCGAACCGGTGCCTGCACCTACATCATAGAGAACGGAATCCCTGCGCAGCTGAAGCTTACTGATAGAGATGCTTCGAATCTCCTCCTTGGTCATGGGAACCTTGTCCCGGATGAAGGCATCGTCGGGAATGCCGTGCGTCACGACATAGTGGTCCGCACTGTCATTCTCGAGAAGGATTACGTTGAGTCCCTCTGCCGGACAATCAAGCAGGCTCTCCGGTGTTCCGGGCCAGATCTTCTCATTCTCATAGGACAGGTCCTGTCCGACCCACATGGAGATATCACCATAGCCATAGTCGATCAGGCTTTGGCAGGCCTCATGAACTCCGTCCTTGCCGCCGACCAGAGCGAAGACCTTGCGGTGCTCACGGACAGCCGCAATCAGGTTGGCACTTCTTCCGTGGAGGCTCACCAGATGCACATCCTCCCAGGACTTATGCAGCTGACCGCAGAAGTATACGACAGAGCTGATGCCGGAGATGACCTCGATCTGCTTGGGGTCCAGCCCCTCCCACAGTTTCTTCGCGCCGCTGTAGAATCCCACATCACCGGAGAGTGCGATGACTACTCTGTGATACTGAGGATTCTCATGAATATATTGAATGATCTCTTCACTTTTATAAGAAGCATACTCCAGCTTACCGAAGGTCTTCAGAGCATCAAGCATCCTTCGGGCACCGATGATCACATCCGCCTGCTGGCAGGCCTGAATGCCATCCCAGGTCAGCTGGCCGGCTGCACCCATTCCGATACCAAGAAGTGTAATCTTCCGGGGTACCGGGGAGATCACTTCGATGTTCTCCGCAAGCTCCGGTACGCCTTCTCCGGGCAGAGTCTGCGCACGACTTCCTCCAGAGAGGATCCTTCCTCCTTCGAAGGACGGCGGATCAGCACCAGCTGCGCCCCTGCCTTCCTGGCTGCGCTCACCTTCTCTGCAAAGCCGCCGGCCTTGCCGGCTTCCTTCGTCACGAGGTACTTCGCACCGCACATCTTCAGCATAGCCACATTCATCTCTTCGGTGAAGGGGCCCTGCATCGCAATCAGGTTCTTCCCCTCGAAGCCCAGCAGCTGGCAGGACAATACCACCTCCGGGGTCGCAAGCACACGGGCGAAAAATCGCTCCTGATAATCCTCCACGCGGGTATACTTCACCAGTTCCTTGCTGCCGGTCGTAAGGAGAGCCTTGCCTTCATGCTCTGCAAGAAAGTCCACTGCCTCATCGACGCTGTCAACGAAGATGCAATCCTGCAATTCCTCTGCCCTGTACTCTTCGGAAGCGCGCAGCAGGCGCAGGTACTCTACACCGGCCTTCTGACAAGCTTCGCGAATATTCTCGGAGACGATCACGGCATAGGGGTGTGTGGCATCCACCACGATCCATGCTTCCTGATCCTTCATCATCTGCATCATCTGCTCAGCGTCCAGACGTCCGACTGTCACCTTGTCCGTCAGCTCCTCCTCGAGCACTTTCTCACCGTACTCGGTCGCCACGCACATATGAAAGGGAATCTCGTGCTGATTCAGGATCTTCGCCAGACTATGCCCTTCGGTCGTCCCCGCAAAAATCAAGATCTTACTCATATCATTCCACATCCTTCTTGGAAGCCAGACGGTAGCCTCTGGGAGTCACCATCTTGCCATCGATTGCCATCGTCTGAGAGTTGCCGATAAAGACCGTCGTGAACATATCCACCTGAGTATCCCGCAGCTCCTTCAATGTATAGAGGGTTCCGGTCTCGCCTTCTCTGCCGATGTTCTGTACCGTACCGCACACAGTCTCGGGAGACTTATACTGCATCATCAGGTCACAGGCCTTCTGCAGATAATCATGTCTCTTCTTGCTGGAAGGATTGTAGAGAACTACGACCATATCTGCCTCAGCTGCACACAGCAGTCTCTTCTCGATCTTCTCCCAGGGAGTCAGCAGATCACTCAGGCTAATGACAGAGAAGTCATGAATCAGCGGAGCACCCAGCACTGCGGCGCCACCGATGGCTGCCGTCACTCCTGACACATTGGACACTTCCACTTCAGGATAGTCTCTTCCCACCTCGAGGATTAGGCCGCTCATACCATAGACACCGGCATCGCCGCTGCAGATCATAGCGACACTCTGATCCTTCATAGCTTCCTCGAAGGCCATCACGCAGCGATCTACTTCCTTCTTCATCGGCGTTGTCATAAACTTCTTGCCGGGGAAATGCTCCTTCACCAGGTCAATGTACACCGTATATCCTACAATGACATCACACTCTGACAGCGCCTTGGCAGCGCGAATCGTCATCTGCTCATACTCACCGGGGCCGATACCCACTACTGTAATCTTCTTCAAAACCGAATCCTCCATTCTCCTTCACAGGCGGCGACCGTCACGCCATCCCCGGCCTGCTTTCGAATCACGAGTTCTCCGCCGCTGTGCCTGACTGCCGCGCGCTCGCATACATTATCCACACCGGTAATCTGTGCAACGAAGGCGGACGGTGTGTACTCCCCCTTCACTTCCAGTAATTCTTCCTTTGTATATGTGACAAAGGGAACCTGCAGGACCTCCGCCGTGTGCAGGATTCCTTCCTCCTCCTTCTTCAAGTCGATCGAAGCCAGAGCACGCACGGCCGCAGGGGCGATGCCATGTTCTGTCAGCACTTCGAAGACTCTGTTCTGTACGATGTCCGCTTCCTTCTCCCTCCGGCAGCCGACACCCACAGTCACGCACTTCGGAATCAGATGAAGGATACGATCTGACGGATAGAAGAACTTCGGTAAGCGTACACCGCACCAGATCAGTACCGGTGCCTCGCTCTCTGCGCTCACCCAGGCGAAGCTTCCTTCCGGTATCGCCTTCAGCTCCCTCGGAAGTTCTCCCTCCCAGGGAATCTCGCTTCCGAAGTAGACTGCCCGTCCATGCAGCACATCGGCTGAGACTTCCTTCGCAAGCTTCATGGATGAGATGGCAAGTCCGTTCTTCTTCGCCCATACATCCACAGCAAACATATGCTCCACATCCGTTGCCGTCGTGATGACAGGAACTGCCCGCAGTGCACTGCTAAGCCTCTGCGTCCACTCATTGGCTCCGCCCAGATGTCCGGACAGAAGGGAGATGACGAAGGTCCCTGCCTCATCGATCACGATGACCGCAGGGTCTGTCACCTTACTCTTCACATAAGGAGCGATCGTACGAACCGCAATGCCGCTTGCTCCCACGAAGACCAGCAATTCTGCCTCCTCCCACTCTCTTGCACACCAGGCGGAGAGACCGGGTTCCACCGGTGTCTGTCCGTTGATTGCAGCATACTTAGCGAGAGCATAGGTCTCTATGCTGTACTCCTCCTGGTCTGCACGCATCAGGATTCCCTGAATGCGCTTCGCCAGGCTTCCCCCGGTCAGGGAGAAGCTCACGATGGATATCTTATTCATCTTTGCTGTGGAAAGACAGGGTCGCCTGGCGGAACTCTGTCGTAAATGCGGGATTATACAGCTCGGAACGCACGTAGTTGGTGTGCGCGATTGCATCGCCGACCATGATCAAAGCGGTCTTCGTGATGTTATTCTCCTTCGCGGTCTGCGCCAGTGTGCTGACCGTGCATACGAAGGATCTCTCATCCGGCCAGGTTGCCTTATAGACGATCGCTGCCGGAGTATCTGCCTCGTAGCCGCCCTCCTGCAGGCGTCTGCTCAGTTCCTCCAGCATACCGGTACTGAGGAAGATGACCATGGTCGCATGGTGTGCCGCGAAGCTCTCGATACTCTCGCGCTCCGGCACAGGAGTTCGTCCTGCCATACGGGTGATGATCACACTCTGGGATACCGAAGGCAGGGTGTACTCCAGATTCAGTGCGGAGGCTGCGCCGCAGAATGCACTGACACCTGGCGTATAATCATAGCTTACCCCCTTCTCATCCAGGATATCCATCTGTTCACGGATGGCTCCGTAGATGCAGGGATCACCGGTGTGAAGGCGGACCGTCGTCTTGCCTTCCTCCTCCGCCTTCAGGATCACCTCGATGACCTCCTCCAGCGTCATCTTCGCACTATTATATACCTGACATCCATCCTTCTTCTCCTCGAGAAGTGCCGGATTCACCAGAGAACCCGCATAGATGATCACATCTGCCATCTGCAATAACTTCTGTCCACGTACAGTAATCAGATCTGCTGCGCCGGAACCGGCTCCCACAAAATGTACCATGCTCTTTCCTCCTTATGTTCCCTCAGGGCTTCCACGCGTTCGGTACCCTGTCTTGTCTCATTCACTGTTAGTTCTTCCTATATTATATATCGTCCGATCTGCCATCCTGTTCCCGGCAGATCTGCAGGATCTCATCAAAGTTCGAAGTACGGCCGAGTTCTCCACGATCTTTGGAGAAGGCCAGAACCCCGATCTGAAGCTTCCCATAGCAGCGCCGGTCCAGCGCGTCGGCAATCTTCGCCATCACAGTCTTCATGGCAGCCTCCGTCACCCCTTCGCGATCCATGATATCCAGAGCCGCATCTGTGGTCAATGAATCCAGGATCTCCAGTGCTGCTTCCTTACCGATACCTGCCCGCAGACTATGGGCTGCCAGGATCTCCGCACGGCAGTCCGCATTGCGGGAGTGGGTATTCATGATACCGCCGGCCACCTTCACGACCTTACCGATATGGCTGATGAAGAGGATTCCCGTAAGGCCCAACTCCACGGCATAATCGATCATCTCACCCACATAATTGCTGCACTTGACTGCCTTATCAAGATCCAGATCCAGATTCTCTCTGACATAGTCTGCCCCATAGTTGCCGGGAGTAATTACCAGATACTTCCGGCCGGTGGACGCGAGCTGCTTCATCTCGATCTGGATGCTGCGAATCAACGCATCCTCGCTCATCGGTTCTACGATTCCGCTGGTACCGAGCACAGAGATACCGCCCACGATACCAAGTCTTGGATTGAAGGTCCGCTTCCCGATCTCCACCCCCTGCGGGATGCTGATGATCACAGAGAGGCCTCCCCGGTACTCGGTATCCTCACGGACCTCCTCCAGGTTCTGCCGGATCATCTGCCGCGGCACACGATTGATCGCTGCCTCACCGACCGGCTGCTCGAGGCCGGGACGTGTCACGCGGCCTACACCTACCCCGCCCTCCAACAGGATCTCATCGTCCGGAATCTTCTTCACATGGGCATAGACCAGGATGCCATCCGTCATATCGGGATCATCCCCGCTGTCCTTGCGGATCACACAGACGGCCTCCTCACCTTCCATATAGCACTCTTCCGGAACCAGACGAAGCCGGATTCCCTTGGGCGTCATCAGAACGACCTCTGCCGGGCGGATTCCGGTCAAGAGAAGTCTGGCAGCCCCCTGTGCAGCAGCCGCTGCACAGCTTCCGGTCGTATAGCCGTAGGCCAGCATCTTGTTATTCTTCTGTACATAGATCTTCTCCAGATTGGTACCCATCTCCAACATATTGATCACCCGATTCTATCCAAACTTGTCATCCTGCTTCTTCAATCTTGTTATCATCTATGACACGATATACTTAGTCAAAAATATAAAAAGGGTATAGTATCACACCATAAACGTTATAATCTTAACATTATTCTATGACACTGTCAATGCGTTGGAAATTTCACTTATTTTTCAGACAGAATGTATGACTGAATATATGCCGCACATGTTCTCATTTTCCGACTTTATATCATCTTTTTTCTATTGCTTCCATCCAATTCCATTTACTTTTGGAACCTTATCAACTATAATTGATATAATAAGTGTAAATCTGTGGTATTTTACCTTCCGATGGAACTTATATTTGATTATGAATGAAAGGATTACATCTCATGTGTGAATACAGTATCAGTCAGATTCGACCTACCGACAAGAGGAATGTCCGCCTGATGGACGCCCTTCTGGAGAAGGAAGGCATCCAGCGCGATGGCAATCTGGATTACAGCGTCGGTCTCTTCGACGATGACTACAACCTGGTTGCCACGGGTTCCTGCTTCAAGAATACCCTGCGCTGTATGGCGGTAGATTCGAAGCATCAGGGCGAAGGCCTGCTGAATCAGGTGGTCACTCATCTGATGGATCATCAGTATGAGAACGGCAACCTGGAGCTCTTCCTCTACACCAAGTGCGACAGCGCTAAGTTCTTCCATGATATCGGCTTCTATGAGATCGGCCGCGTGGAGGGCAAGGTCGTCTTCATGGAGAACCGCCGCACCGGCTTCAGCAATTATCTCAATCAACTGAAGAAGCAGTCGGCACAGCAGAAGCCTGAGTTCTATGGGGAAGGCGCTGATCTGACCGGCAAGAGAGTTGCCGCTGTCGTGATGAATGCGAACCCCTTCACTCTCGGTCATCAGTATCTGCTTGAGACCGTAGCAGCAGAGAATGATATCGTCCATGTCTTCGTGGTATCTGAAGATGTCTCTCTGGTTCCCTTCAAGGTTCGCTATGACCTGGTGCAGAAGGGTTCCGCACACCTGAAGAATCTGATCTACCATCCGACCGGCAGCTATATCATCTCGAATGCGACCTTCCCGTCCTACTTCCTGAAGGATGCTGATGTTGTCATCGAGTCTCATGCCCGTCTGGATATTCACGTATTCAAGCAGATCAGTCAGGCTCTCGGTCTCAATCACCGCTATGTCGGCGATGAGCCCTTCAGTCAGGTGACCTCTATATACAATCGTATCATGAAGGAAGAACTCGATGCCGCAGGGGTTGAGTGTCATATCATTCCCCGCCGTGCGATCGGTGAGACCCCCATCAGCGCATCCCATGTGCGCCTGGCAATCAAGGAAGACCGGCTCTCTGAGCTTGCGGGACTGGTTCCCCAGACGACCTACGATTACTTCACTTCGGAGGCCGCCGCCCCCGTCATTGCAAGGATCAAGCAGGCGGAGGAAGTCATCCACTACTAAGAGAGATGGGCAGCCTCGCATGGCTTCGCAAGGGAGTACTTCCCGATGAGCCATCCAGGGGCCGGGCAGAGCATTTGCCGGAAGGTCCTCTCTCAAGCTACTATTCGGACAAGTTACCATGTTATTAAAGCAGGAGGTATTAGTATTATGAAGAAAGTGTTGTTTGCCGCATCCGAGTGCGTGCCTTTTATCAAGACCGGTGGTCTGGCGGACGTTATGGGATCTCTTCCCAAGGAATATGATAAGGCGGAGATTGATTGCCGTATTGTGATCCCCAAGTATCTGTGCATCCCTCAGAAGTACCGCGATCAGATGGAATATGTGACCCACTTCTATATGTACTACAATGGTAAGAATCGCTATGTTGGTATCATGAAGATGGTATATCAGGGTGTCATCTGCTACTTCATCGACAATGAAGAGTACTTCGGCGGCGACAAGCCCTACACCGATCATCTGAAGGATCTTGAGAAGTTCGGTTTCTTCAGCAAGGCTGCTCTGGCTATCCTTCCCTCGGTTGAGTTCCAGCCCGATATCATTCACTGCCATGACTGGCACACCGGTCTGATCCCCGTATATCTGAAGACCCAGTTCGCAGCGGATGAGTTCTATGCGAACATGAAGCCCCTGATCACCATCCACAACCTGAGATTCCAGGGTAATTACAATATCCCCAAGGTGAAGGAGATGACCGGCCTTGCAGATTACCTCTTCACCGATGACAAGCTGGAAGCTTACAACGATGCGAACTACCTGAAGGGCGGTATCGTTTACTCCGATAAGGTGACCACCGTATCCGAGACTTATGCTGAGGAGATCAAGACTCCTTTCTACGGTGAGAGACTGGAAGGTCTGCTGTGGGCACGTTCCAACGCTCTGGTTGGTATCGTGAATGGTCTGGACTACACCGAGTGGAATCCCGAGACCGACCCTCTGCTGACTGCTAACTTCAATGTTGAGAACTTCCGTACCCAGAAGAAGAAGAATAAGAAGGCTCTGCAGCAGGAGCTTGGTCTGGAAGTATCCAACTCCCCTATGATGGTAGGTATCATCTCCCGTCTGACGGACCAGAAGGGCTTCGACCTGATCAAGGAAGCTATGGATGAGCTTCTGGAAGAAGGAATCCAGCTGGTTGTTCTCGGTACCGGTGAGTGGAAGTATGAGGAGATGTTCAAGGAGTATGCAGCTCGCTTCCCGAAGCAGGTATCCGCCAACATTTTCTACTCCAACGATCTGTCTCATAAGATCTATGCTGCCTGCGATGCCTTCCTGATGCCTTCCCTGTTCGAACCCTGCGGTCTGAGCCAGCTGATGAGCCTTCGCTACGGTACCGTTCCCATGGTTCGTGAGACCGGCGGTCTGAAGGATACCGTAGAAGCATACAATGAGTATGAGAATACCGGTACAGGCTTCTCCTTCACCAACTACAATTCCGCTGAGATGGTGAAGATCGTTCGCATGGCTAACCAGCTCTACACCAAGAATAAGAGACGCTGGAACCAGATGGTAGAGCGCGGCATGAAGGCCGACTTCTCCTGGAAGACCTCCGCGAAGAAGTATGCAGCTCTGTACGATGAGATGATGGGACAGTAAGGGTTCCCGATCTCGCTGGATATGACCTATGAAGTTTATGGGCTGCCTTCCGCGTATGCGGGAGGCAGCTTTTTGTTCTTCTGAGCTTCCCCGCTCCGCGCCTGCTTCCTTTTTGCTCTTTCGGCGCGGGCTCCCGACCGCGCCAACTTGCTCTTCCGGCTTTCGGCGCGGATACTCCGATACTTATCACAAGATAATTCAGATATCAAAACAATACCCCTTGACTGAATTATCAGACAGTACTACAA
>R17__coassemble_383_pt1 | contig 22873 bp, 19 predicted proteins | sample R17__metabat2_low_PE_029 | metagenome-assembled genome bin R17
GTACCCGCCTATGGCAATGAGTGTATCGATTACGATGACTTCCTGGCTTCCGGCAAGATGTATGCCGGTCAGGTGGATGCAGCGGAAGATATTACGAGACCTCTGTTCTGTGCTTATACTTCCGGCTCTACCGGCCCTTCCAAGCAGGTCATCCACTCTGCGGAGACGATGCTGGGAATCGTATGCCAGATGAACTTCTATGGCGGAGCCAGCGAGTTCCGTCCGACCTGGATGGTGACCTGTCTGCCTCCGGCTTTGGTTGCCGTTGTCGTGGCGATGGTGATCATGCCTCTGGCTTCCAACAAGCTGCTGATCATGGATCCCTTCGTATTCGAGAGAGATGTTGATCTGGAGCTGATGTACTACAAGCCCAATAACTGGCCGCTGATTCCCATGTTCATCGAATATGTCATGAGAAATGGCCGTATGACAAAGGACTACGATCTGTCTCATCTGGTAGCTGCCGGTGCCGGCTCCGAGGCGCTGAACAACAATCAGCTGAAGCGCGCGCAGCAGTTCCTGCTGGACCATAATTGTAAGATCCGGTTCACTACCGGCTATGGCTGCTCCGAGGCAGGTTCCAATGTATCTCTTCCTATGGCTCCCAAGCCTCTGGGCAATGGCAATGTTGGTGTTCCCATGCCGCTGGCTACGATCTCCATCTTTAAGCCGGGAACTCAGGAAGAACTGACCTACAACACACCCGGAGAGATCTGTCTGACAGGCCCCGGTATCATGCTGGGCTATGATAATCCGGAAGCAACCGCGAAGTCTCTGCAGCGTCATGCCGATGGTAAGGTCTGGCTGCATCTTGGTGATATCGGTATGATGGATGAGGATGGCGTGATCTACACGATGACACGCGGAGCTTCTCCCAGATACGGCGGCGGTGATCTGGCCATTCAGACACTGGAGAATAAGCTTGCCGATGCAGATGTTCCCGGAATCGATGATGAGTTCTTTGTGATCATCCCCGATGATGAGCATGAAGGTTACTTCATTCCTTACCTTTATGTGGTGCTGAAGAACGGATATACCATCGCTGATATCAAGGATGCGGTGGATGCTTGCCTGGATGACTACATGAAGCCTGTGGATATCATCGAAGTAGAAGAGCGTCCTTTCTTCCACTTCAAGACCAACCGAATCGGTCTGACCAGAGAGCTGCAGGCGATGAGAGCTGCAAAAAAGCAGGGATAAGAAGATAAGCTATGATGGATGCCGCAGTACCGAAGGGTGCTGCGGCATCTTTACCGCTGAAGATAGAGAGTCTTTGCTGTATTATTTTCGAAAAGCCTGATTACAAATCAGTTCTTTTATGTTAGAATGATATGGTGTGTATCTACACGAATTCGAATATCATAAAGAATAGATATAGAGGAACTTACTATGGAGAATAATCAGGAAATCGCTAAAAAGAGAATGTTGTCCGGCATCCAGCCGAGCGGAGATCTGCATCTGGGCAATTATCTGGGTGCTATCAAGAACTGGGCTGACCGCGTGAACGACTATGAGTGCTACTACTTTATGGCTGATCTGCATACCATCACGGTTCGTCAGGATCCCGCCGAACTGAGAAAGAGATCCATCAATCAGCTGGCACAGTATATCGCCTGTGGACTGGACCCTGAGAAGAATACCCTCTTTCTGCAGTCCCATGTTCCGGCACATGCACAGTTAGCATGGGTCCTGAACTGCTATACTCAGTTTGGTGAACTGTCTCGTATGACCCAGTTCAAGGATAAGTCCGCGAAGCATAAGGACAATATCAATGCCGGTCTCTTCACCTACCCTGTTCTGATGGCAGCTGATATCCTGCTCTATCAGCCGGATTTTGTTCCTGTAGGTGAGGATCAGAAGCAGCATGTGGAGATCTGCCGCGATATCGCAACCAGGTTCAACAATATCTATGGTGATGTGTTCAAGATTCCGGAACCTATGATCGCAGAGAATGGTGCAAGAATCTATGGTCTGAATACGCCCGGTGATAAGATGAGCAAGTCCATCCCCGAAGGCTGTGTCTTCCTGATGGATAAGCCCGAGGTGATTGCGAAGAAGTTCAAGCGTGCGGTGACTGACAGTGATACCGAGAACTGTGTTCGCTATGACAAGGTCAATAAGCCCGGTGTGGCCAATCTGATGAATATCTACGCGACCGTGACCGGTGAGAGCTTCGATGCCATCGAGAGAGAGTTCGAGGGCAAGGGCTATGGCGTCTTCAAGCCTGCCGTTGCTGAGGCTGTTGTTGAGCATCTGCGTCCTATCCGTGAAGAGGCAGAGCGTCTGATGAAGGATAAGGCATATCTGGATCAGGTCTATAAGGATGGCGCAGACCGTGCTTCCTATGTAGCTAACAAGACGCTTCGCAAGGTTTATAAGAAGGTCGGCTTCTATCAGGTAAAATAATAGGACAGAGATTGGTAGAAAGAGGGCTTGATGGAGAGTCCTCTTTCTGCTTCTTCTGATACATGGGGATACGAATATGAATGTGAAACTGCAAGACTTCTTCCGGGAGAATCCAAAGGCGGCCATTGCCTTCTCCGGAGGTGTGGATTCCTCCTATCTGCTCTATGCAGCGGTGAAGGCCGGAGCGGATGTGTGTGCTTACTATGTGAATGCAGCCTTCCAGCCGCACTTTGAACTGGAGGATGCACGCCGCGTGGCTGCGTATGCGGGGGCACAGATGAAGGTTCTTCCCCTGGACCTGCTGGCAGATCCTGTGATTACATCTAACCCGAAGGATCGATGCTATTACTGTAAGACACGCATATTCACGAAGATTCAGGAGGCAGCTGCGGCAGATGGATATACGCTGCTCCTGGATGGAACGAATGCCTCTGACGATGCTGGGGACCGCCCCGGCATGAAGGCACTGTGGGAACTTTCGGTTCGCTCACCGCTCCGGGAGTGTGGTCTTACGAAGTCCATGATTCGGGAACTGTCTCGGGAAGCCGGTCTCTTCACCTGGAATAAGCCTGCCTATGCCTGCCTGGCGACCAGGATCCCTGCGGGGGAGAAGATCACTGAAGAAAAGTTGGTGCGTACTGAACAGGCGGAAGCCTGGCTTGCGTCACAGGGATTCTCGGACTTTCGCGTGAGATTGCTTGGAGATGCAGCCAGACTGCAGGTTCCGGAAGCGCAGATGCAGATGCTGCTTGAGAATCGGGCGGCCATCGCAGAGGAGTTGAAGAAGTACTATAGCGAGGTCTATCTGGACCTGGGGAATGTAAGATAAGGAGAGAATGCTATGATGCACAGACCGGATGAAGTGATCGTATATAAGGAAATCATCGCAGAGGATAAGATCTTCCGTATGGAAGAGTACTGGGAGGAGGATGACTCCGGATACTGTTCCGTGGAACCTCTGATGGCGAAGCATACCAGAGTAACTGTGGTATCGCAGGGGGATGAGAAGACCATCAAGGTCTTCGACCTGGACGGTAAGGAATATGATAAGAGCATGGAACTGGAGAATGGCGTGATCGCTGTAACCTACTTCCCGGAATTCGACCGCGAGAAGGTGGTTCGAATCGATGCGAAGGCGCTGACGGTTCTTAAGTAGGAGGAAGCTGTCCTGCTGTATAAGCCTTGGGAGGGAAGTATATGGAACTGAGTCTGATCCTTCTTCAGAAGATCATTACCCTGCTGTTGATCGTAGGCATGGGCTTCCTGTCGGTGAAGAGCGGGAAGCTTCGCAGTGAGCAGAGCAGTGTCCTGTCCCGCGTCTGCTTTGACTGGGCGGTTCCCTGCTCGATCATCAATTCCTTCATGACGACGCAGGCGGACGATGTCATGAGTACCTTTCTGTTCTTGTGCGTGGTGACGGCATGCCTGATCCTGACCTTCGTAGGCGTGACCTTCCTGATTCGAAGATTCGTGGACCTGAATCCTTCCGAGCAGGGAAGCCTGATGTTCACGAATTCTGCGACGATGGCGCTGCCGATGACACAGGCACTGCTTGGATCCGAGTATGTCATCTTCTGTGCGCCGCATATGGGACTGCAGAACTTTCTGCTCTTTTCGCTGGTCCCCTGGCTGATGAACGGTAAGGCAGAGGGCGGTTGGAGGAAGGTCCTTCTCAACCGCAACATTGTTTCGATCTTCATCGGTCTCTTTCTCTTCGTGACGAAGGTGCAGCTGCCTTCCATGCTGACAGATACGATCTCTATGGTGGGAAGCTCCAATGCCGTCTTCTCTATGTTGATGATCGGTATGCTGATGGGCGGTGTGAACTTCCGGGAACTGCTGGCCAATCACAAGGTATACCTGGTAGCCGGAATTCGTCTGATCGCTTATCCCTTGCTTGCGATCCTGCTGATCCGTATCACAGGCATCGCACAGATCTTCCCCTCGGCATCCGGAGCCTTGATGGTACTGGTGATGTGCGTATCCTCGCCGGTGGCTAATATCGTCACGCAGATGTCCAGTCTCTACCGAAGCCATCAGGAGGCGCAGGAGTCCGGCAGTATCAATGTGATGACGACCATGCTCTGCTGCATTACGATGCCCATCATGATCTTCATCTACCAGATGGTGTGTCTGTAAGGGCAAATGCTCTTACGGAGTTTCCGGATCTTCTCCGAAGTATTCGAAGAGCGTCTGAATCAGCGGATCCGACATACGGTAGTCCAGAGCTGCCAGATAGATTTGCCGGGGAACGACCGGTTCAAAGGGAACTTCCACAAAGAGCCCATCTCTGTTCAGGGCCTTGGCAACGGAGGTGGAGGAGAAGGACATGGCGAGATTATGCTCGACCATTGTCGCGTTGACACCATTATGACTGGACTCGCAGACGATGCGGGGATGTACCTGAGCGGCCTGAATGATGGTATTCATCTCTTCATAGGCAGTAGAATTGAGCTCGGGCATGATTAAGAACTGTCCGTCCAGATCTTCCGCAGTCAGGACAGGCTTCCTGGATAAGGGATTGTTCTTATTCACCAGCATGACATAGTGATCATGGTGAAGAAGCTTGGTATGAATGCCTGGATCTCCGGTCAGATCCTCCAGACCAATCAGGATGCCGGCATCGATCTCCCGCTGCCTGAGCTGCTTTAGGATATTCTTGCTGCCGTCCAGCTTGACCATGATGTCGATATGCGGGAAGTCTTCGATGAATTCCTGCACAGACTGAACCATATCCAGATAACTGAAGATCCAGAGGCAGCCAAGAGTCAGGCTGCCTCTTTTCATATCTGCGAAGTCCTTCATCTCCGACAGAGTAAGTTCGGTATCGTTGATGACACGCTCAGCGTATTCGACGAACTTCTCTCCTGCGGGAGTCAGGGAGATCGAGCGGGCATGACGGTAGAAGATGGCGGTTCCGATCTCTTCCTCCAGGGCATGGATCTGCTGGCTGAGGGCTGACTGGGTGATGAAGAGTTCCTGCGCGGCTTTCGTGAAGGTGCCGCAGCGGGCGACAGCGAGGACATTGCGAAGCTGATTGATCTGCATATCAGGACTCCTTAAAAAAATAATAAAATAGATGCATGGTTACATAAATTTATGATAACTCCGGATTTGACTAATTACAATATTAATAATTAGAAAAAATAATGGAAAGTATCAATTCGATTTGTTTTACAACTACAATGATTTTGCGTATACTTTCCATGTAAGGTCATTCGATTGGAATATATACAGCTGTAAGGTATTCGAAACTGAAGAACGAACGAATATTAAAGGAGAAGCCATGAGAGAACTGAATTATGATGTGGTGATCGGCGGCGGCGGAACCGCTGGTGTGGCAGCTGCGATCGGTGCAGCGCAGACCGGTGCAAGAACGCTGTTGATTGAGAGATCCGGTTATCTCGGAGGTGAGGCGACGCATGCAGGAGTTGGCGCATTCTGCGGCATCTATACCTGCGGTGAGGATCCTCAGAAGTGTGTGGCAGGTGCGGCAGATATGATCCTGGATGAGATGGAATCTCTCTATGAGGGATCGATCGAGTGGATCATCTCCGCGGCTGGCAACCGCAATGTACAGTACAAGACAGAATATCTGAAGGTGGCGATGGACAATATCCTGGAGCGTCTGAAGGTGGATGTGCTGTTTCATACCACGATTATTGAGGCAGAGGCAGAGGGGGATGAACTGAAGTCTCTGATCTGTGCCGATGACGAAGGGAAGTTCCGTGTGAGAGCCTGGTCCTTCGTAGATGCAACCGGAGACGCGAATATCGCTCATCTGGCAGGTGCAGCTACCATGTGGGGAGATCAGAATGGAGCTGTTCAGGCAGCGACCCTTCCCTTCCGTCTGAGCAATGTAGACATCACTAAGGATATGACGCCCTCCGCTGTGGAACGTGCCGTGAAGGCCGGCAAGGAAGCGGGTATCCCGAATCTGACCCGCGAGCGCGGTTTCGTGCAGAAGATGACGGGATCGAATGAGGTCTATGTTCTTCTTCCCAGCACGATCCCCGCAGGGTTGACCGCACAGGAACTCACCCGTATGGAGCATGAGACCAGAAAGCAGGCCATCTACTATGTAGAAGCTTTCCGCCGGTTCATGCCGGGAATGGAGAACTGTGAATTGACGATGATCGGACCTTCCATTGGTCTGCGTGAGACCCGCAGGATTGAGGGACGAGAGATGCTGACTGCGATGAATGTACTCCAGCGTCACAAGTGTGAAGACTCAGTCGCTCGCGGTGGCTGGAAGCCGGAGATTCATATGCAGCTCAATGAAGCGGCAGTCTATATCGATGTTCCCGGTGCCAGTTACTATGATATCTCATTGGGCTGCCTGCAGAGCAAGGACCTGAAGAACCTGTACGCCAGCGGCCGCAATGTCTCCGCAGATAGCCCTGCCATGGCAGCGGTCCGTGTGATGGGGACCTGCTTTGCTACCGGACAGGCAGCCGGTGTGGCAGCTGCCATTCAGGCGGTGGAAGGCGAGCCGGTGGTGAAGAGGATTCAGGAAGAACTTACTCGACAGGGCGCTTTGATCTAAGTTATAATTCTATGGAATTATAAACAAGATCCCGGCAGGGAAGTCGGGAATCTGTTCCCGGGAGTCTCATACAGCACATGATGGAGCGGGAACAGAGAATCACCGATGAAAAGGAGTAATAAGATGACACTGGAAGAATGTAGAAAGAATATCGATGCGATTGACCCTCAGATTCGAGAACTGATCATGAAGCGCGTGGACTGTGCTTACTGTGTAGCCGAGGCAAAGCAGGCGGCCGGAGAGACGAACGTGTTCCGTGCGGACCGAGAGGCTGCGATTCTTGAGAGACTGGGGGCAGAGGTTCCCGAAGACCGCAGAGCCGGCTACCTGGCCGTGGTTCGCAAGGTGATGGAAGCCAGCCGTATGTATCAGTACGGTCTGCTTTATGATTGGAATGAGGGAATCTTCGATACGATCGACGGAAGCAGCCTTGTGAAGGGGGAGACTACCTCTGTCAAGGTTCGGCTGACCCGCAGGAATTGCCCGAATGCCATGAGCAGTATCCTGTCTATGATCGGTGATTATGGCTATAATATGTCCCGCATGGAACTGATTAGTGAGACAGATGAGAAGGTAACTTTTGACCTGGTCATCCTTGGTGATGCTTCTCAGGTGCATATGAAGAAATTGCTGTTCCAGTTATCCAAGGAGAGCGAGAGCTTCCGAATCCTGGAGTGTGCATAAGATTACAATGATGTGATTGAGATCAGGTTGATGTACAGAGCCGTTAGGATATCCTGTTCCAGCGCGCAAGATGGTTCTGTCGTGACCTTGCTTCTTGATCACAGAAGTCAGTGAGGAGATGCAGTCTCAGCCGGAAGGCAGAGCATCTCCGAAGAAACCGTTAACTAAGAACACCTACTTATATTTAAGGAGAGAGAAAATGAGTAAGAACACTAAGAGTGCCATCTTCCTCGCAGTCGCGCTGGTAGTAGGCTTCGCATTCCGTCTGATTACTCCGTCCGGTTCCATGACCGCAGAAGGTCTGGCCGTTCTGGGTATCTTCTTTACATCCCTGATCATGTGGATCACGATCTCGATCGACTGGCCCAGCATGATCACCCTGCTGCTGTTGGGATTCCTTCCCAGCTTCGGTTTCTCGGCAACCTTCCAGGGCGCTTTCGGTAACAGCACCGTAGCCTTCCTGATCTTCACCTTCATGCTGGTATATCCTCTGTCGAAGACCAACTTCGTACGTCGCTGTACCGTAGCATTCATCACCAACGGCATCGCAAAGCGCGGCCCCTGGTTCTTCGTTTGCTTCCTGTTCGCAGCAGTAACCTTCATGGGTCTGTTCATCTCTCCCTCGGTTCTGTTCGTAGCATTCATGCCCTTCCTTGAAGATATCTTCAAGGTTCTGGAGATTAAGAAGGGCGGCAAGACCGGCAACATGATTATGATGGGTACCGCATTCTGTATCAGCCTGTCTTCCGGTATGACTGCCATCGGTCATGTATGGCCTACCATGGCAATCGGTTACTACACCGCTGCTACCGGCAACGATGTCAACCAGTTCCAGTACATGGCAATGGGTATCCCCACCGGTGTGATCCTGATTGCTCTGCTGATCCTCGTATTCAAGTTTATCTACCGTCCCGATGATATCAAGGATATCAACCCTGAGAAGGCAATGAATCTGCGCGGCACTATCCCCGCAGCCGACCGTAAGGAGAAGATCGTTCTGGCAGCAATGGCTCTGACGGTTCTGCTCTGGGTAGGTCCTTCTCTGGTGAAGGGATTCGCTCCCGAAGTTTATACCATGGTCAATGGTTGGGGAACCGCTATGCCTCCTCTGCTTGGCTGTATCATCCTCTTTGTTCTGACGGATAAGGGTGAGCGGATCCTGAACTTCAAGGAAGCTTCCACGAAGGGCGTTCTGTGGGCATCCATCCTGATGACCGGTGCAGCTACGATGCTTGGTTCCGCAATGACCAAGGATGAGATGGGCATCAAGGCATGGTTGTCTGAGACTCTGAGCCCTGTAGCAAGCAGTCTTCCCATCATCGCACTGATCCTCTTCTTCATGACCTGGTGCGTACTTGAGACGAACTTCTCCTCCAATATCGTTACCACTACGGTAGTAAGCGCGGTTGCCATCTCCGTACTGAGCACCTTCCCGGCTGGTTCTGTCAGCATTGCCGCTGTCGTATGCCTGGTTGGCTTCGGCGCCGGTGTCTGCAACATGACCCCTGCCGGTCAGTCGACGATCAACACAGTCGCAATCGGTTCGGGATGGACGACAACCAAGGATATGTTTATCTGGGGCGGTATCTTCGCTATCATGGCTATCCTCGTGATGAGCTTCATCGGATATCCGATCGGATCTGTCGTACTTCCTATGTAAGTTGAAAAGTTCTATGTAATTATCCTCTGCCTGTCACCTCCCTTCGGGGAGGCGGCAGGTCCTGCTAAGGGTATAATGAGAGTCCGTCGCACAGGCAGCGGGTTCTCACTATCCTCTTAGTTCCGAATAACTCCTCTTTCGAAGAAGGGTCTTCCTGCAGGGAATCAGGGAGGCTCTTTTTCGTCTATGGCAAATGCTCTTCTTCCAACACTTTCTTTGCAATTTGATACGTATATGTTATAATACATTTATTCGGCGTCTTGGGTGTCCTGCGCCGCAATTCATAAGGGGAGGGGCATGGCCCATGGTTAGAGATAAGACGAATATTACTCTGAGTGAGACTGATGAGAGGCGGTTTACGATCTATGATGTTCCACAGGAAGAGACGGATGGTATCCTTAAGAATCTTAGGAAGACCTTCCTGTTGAGTTCTCTGCCGGTTGCCGTTGTACTGATCGTCCTGTTGGTCATCATGTTTGGTCTGGTGCATGTCTGGTATGGCCGGGCGATGCTTTTTGTGGTATTCGTTATCGTACTGTTTCTGGAGGCGATGAACATTAACCTCTATCGGACGAATGTGAAGGTCTTCCGTGCCCTGTGCCACTATATCAAGGTGAGCATGGTGGAGAAGCTTCCGGTGGAGACAGAGAATATCATGAATAAGAATACCCGCAGGAATGAGACCTACTCCTTCTATCCCGTGAAGGCGAAGGATACGAAGAAGAGCAATTATACCAGCGTGGTGTATCTGGAGAAGGAAGAGTATGACAACTTCGCAGTAGGGCAGGAGAAGAAGCTCTATGTATCTCTCAGCAAGGATGCGAAGAAGTAAGAATAGAATAGGAATAGAGAGGTTTGGCGAATGAAGCAGTGTATGGATTCCGAGAATCTGCATCGCAGATTGAAGAAGATCATAGGTCAGGTGAATGCTATCGATCGCATGATTGATGAGGATGTTCCCTGTGAGGATATACTGTCACAGATCAATGCAGCGAAGTCGGCTCTTCACAAGTGCGGACAGGTGGTTCTGGAGGGACACATCGAGCATTGCGTGAAAGATGGCATACAGCATGGCGATGCCGAGGAGACGATCAAGAGCTTCACGAAGGCGGTGGAGCGCTTTGCGAATATGAGTTGATGGCAAGGCTGCCGCGGTTTTCCGCGACAGCCTTTTTTCATTGTGTGAACACAGAGCATTTGCCCTTGTGTCTTCATGGGAAGGAATGATAAAATAAGATATTCAAAGAGCCCCATGGTTCTGCATGGATGGGAAGGAGGCGGTCTGTCATGCGTATTCACAGGAAGGAAGAAGAGCTGCATGAGTATCTTCGCAGGGAAGAATGGCTTGTCGTTCGTGATGCCGAGGCGGGGGATCGCGCGAGCATGCGCAGCCTTGCGGAGATCTATGAGGCCTGGTGGCGGGATCTCTACTATGGTGACGGTGAGACCAGGAAGCGCCCGGGGGATCCGGATGATCTCTTTCGTCTGGCCTTTCGCTGGCGGGTCCGTGCGGCAGAAGCCGGTGATGTGGAGAGCATGTGCTGGGTGTCGGTCTATATGGTAAAGTACCGACAGCAGTTCCATATCACGGAGGAGATGGCCGGCGGCAGGTCGAGCCTTGAATGGCAGAGGATGGCGGCAGAGGCCGGAGATCGCTATGCCATGAAGTGGATGGGAGATGTCTATACGAATCCGGCATACGAGGACTATGATGAGACGATTGCTGTCGAGTGGTATGAGAAGTCGGCGGCTGCCGGCTGTATCTATGCCATGCATGAGCTTGCAGAGCGCTATGAGAACGGTATCTTCTATGAGAAGGACCTTGATCGTGCACTGTCCTGGTACGAGAAGTCCGCGGAAGGCATGGATTCCTGGTGGGATCTGGCTCGCTCTGAACGCAAGGTGTCCATGGAGGATATGGTCAAATGTGTGGACATGCATATGGCGGGGCTTCCGATGTCCGCGCAGGAGGCAGATTGGCTGATGGAACATCTGACGAAGGCCGAGCATCTGATTGCACCTACGGATGCGGCCGAGCGCCTGCTGCAGCAGGGGACAGAGAATGAGATTCTGGTACGCAAGCTGAGGAAGGCCAAGCTTAAGATGAATGCAGTAAGGCAGGAGAGATGATATGATATACAGATATAGATTTGGCAGACCATTCAACACAGAGGCAGTAGTGGAGGAAGTACCTGTAACAGTGGGAGACCTTGCCTATGGCAGTATCCGCAAAGGGGACTGGGGACTGGAGTACTCCTACACGATGGGAGTCCATGATTGTATCTATGGTCTGGGTGAGAATGTTCGCGGCATCAATAAGAGAGGCTTCGAGTATATCAGCGATGCCTCCGATGATCCGAATCATCTGGAGACGACCCGGTCTCTCTATGGCGGACATAATTTTATCCTGATTGCCGGAGAGCAGACCTTCGCTATCTTCGTGGACTGTCCGTCACGCGTGGTCTTCGACCTGGGATATGGGAAGTCTGATGCGGCGAGAATCTTCTGTGAGGACCCAAATCTGGACCTCTATATCATTGACAGCGAAGCGACGGATCCTGCGGCTGTCTGTGATGATATCGTTCATACATTCCGTGGCCTTGTAGGAAGAAGCTATATTCCTCCGAAGTTTGCTTTCGGCTTTGGTCAGAGCCGCTGGGGGTATAAGACGGCGGATGACTTCCGCAAGGTGGCAAGAGAGCACCGTGCAGCGGGTGTGCCTATTGATATGATCTACATGGATATCGACTATATGGATCGCTTCAAGGACTTCACGGTGAATCCGGAGGAGTATCCGGACTTCCCGGCCTTCGTGCAGGAGATGAAGGAGCAGAATATCCGCCTGATCCCCATCATCGATGCCGGGGTCAAGATCGAGCCCGGCTATGATGTCTATGACGAGGGAGTGAAGAAGGGCTTCTTCTGCAAGCGTGCAGACGGCAGTGAGTTCACAGCCTGCGTATGGCCGGGGTATACGCATTTCCCGGATGTACTGAATCCTGAGGCGAGAGCCTGGTTCGGCAGCTATTATCAGCGGCTGACGGATGCCGGCATCGAGGGCTTCTGGAATGATATGTGTGAGCCGGCTATCTTCTTTACACCGGAGAGTCTGGCGGAAGTGAAGGAAGAGATGCAGGAGTGCCTTCTTGCCGAGGGGGATCAGAGCCGGGTGCAGGACCTGGGCATACATATCCGTTATCTGCCGAACCGTCACAGTGATTATAAGAATATGTTCCATAAGGTGAACGGAGAGATGGTGTGCCATGAGAAGGTGCACAACCTCTTTGGCTTCGGCATGACGCGTGCTGCGGGGGAAGCCTTCGATCGCTTCGCACCGGGGGAGCGCAAGCTGATCTTCTCCCGCTCGTCCTATATTGGGGCACACCGTTATGGTGGAATCTGGATGGGTGATAATATGTCCTGGTGGTCGCACCTGAAGATGAATCTTGCTATGCTGCCTTCTCTGAACATGTGCGGCTTCCTCTACACGGGTGCGGACCTGTGCGGCTTCGGTTGTGATACAACGAGAGATCTGGCGCTCCGCTGGCTCGCGCTCGGTGTGTTCACACCGCTCATGAGAAATCACGCCTGCATGGGAACGAGAGAGCAGGAGTTCTATCAGTTCGAGGGTACGGAGGACTTCCGCCATGTGATTGGTGTGCGCTATCGCCTGATTCCCTATCTTTACAGTACTTATATGAAGGCTGCACTCAATGATGAGATGATCTTCCGTCCTCTGGGCTTCCTCTATCCGAAAGATGCGCTGGCGAGAGAAGTGGAGGACCAGCTCTTCCTGGGTGAGGAGTGTATGATTGCTCCGGTCGTGCAGCAGAATACCTTCGGACGCGTGGTCTATCTGCCGGAGGAGATGATGTTCGTTAAGTTCCTTGCGGATGGAACAATCGTGACGGAAGTGCTCTCCGCAGGACATCACTATGTGAACGTGGAATTGAACGAGGTTCCGCTCTTCCTTCGCAAGGGGAAGGCCATCCCCGTGGCAGATCCGGCGACCTGTGTGGCAGAGGTGGATGAGAGCACGATTCGCATGATCGGCTACGAAGGTGCTGCCTATCAGCTCTATTCGGATGACGGCGTGAGCAAGGACTACATGAACGATGAGAACTATCGCTGGCTTATCTGACCGGCAGAAGGAACAAGACCCTGAATGATGCTGTCATTCAGGGTCTTGACGTTTCTTCTGATTTTACGTAATATTCGCTGCTAATTGGCTCCGCGGATGCCAGCCAGCATGGTAGGCAGCAGCTTCAGCGTGTACTCTCCGAGATCATAGGAACCATTGCTGATACAGTAGTCATAGACGAGAGACCGTTCGCACATAGAGAAGTAGCGAACGACTTCCGATACGGTCATATCCTGGCGGATCTGTCCGCTTCGGAGGCCGGCCTCAGCAACTTCCTGCACCATGCGGAAGTAATAACGGTTCTGGTCCAACAGATGCTTGTCGCCCCGGGTGATCACCTGGGAAGCATATAAGGAGGCCAGCAGGTTGAGCTGGATTCGTTCTCCGATCATCTGATGAGCCTTGTAGCTAAGCTCGATAAGCTTGTCTACGGCATGCATATGGGGGTCAAGAGTGGGATAGAGTTCTTCGTAGTAGGAATCGAAGATCTCAGACAGAGAAGACAGCAGGCTGTCCTTACCGTTAAAGTAGTGATAAAAAGTTCCCTTGCTTGTACCGGAGAGGGCAACAATATCTTCAATGGTGGTCTCCTCGTATCCCTTCTTCAGGAAGAGATCCCAGGCGGCATCCACGATCTTACCCTTGGTGGTCTGTTTTTTGGTCATGTATATAGCCCTTCCATGGTTATTCACTGTAAAAAATATATCATGAATTGACTTTTTCGTAAAGAAAATTAAGAAATGGAAATGCACAAGTCCACATCGGTGGGATTCTCGTCAGTATGCTTGTCTGAATTCGAATGTTAAATTACTGACAATTTTTAAATGAAAGTTATGACAATCGATTGCTGCAAAAAACAGGAGAAAATGCCCTGAAACTAAATTATTTTAAGAAAAATATTGCTTTTTAAATATGAATATACTATAATCTAATTAAGACTAGAACGCGTTCTAGTCTGTGGTCTACAGAAAAATATAAGACAAAATATAAAATTTATATATAATGGTAACTACAGACAAGATTATGCGGATTTTGTTCAGGTTTCCTGATATGGATTTGGTTTGGCTGACTGAATATATATATGGGATGTATGAGATGGGGAAGGGAGACCTGCAGGCTTGCAATTGGCGAGAGGAAGAGATGTAGATGAAGAATACGAGAGTTTTTAACATCCAGCGTTTTTCAACGCATGACGGAGACGGGGTGAGAACCACGATCTTCTTCAAGGGATGTCCCCTGAGATGCAAGTGGTGCCACAATCCGGAGAGTCAGCAGTGCCCTCTGGAGCTTGTGACCTACAAGAGTAAGTGTACGGCCTGCGGCCGCTGCGTTCCCCGCTGTCCCAACGGATGCAATGAGATTGCAGATGGCAAGCTGGTATTCCACAGAGAGAAGTGTACCGGATGCGGTGAGTGCGTGGATGCCTGCTTCAATGAAGCAAGGGAGATCGCAGGTAAGCACTATACGGTAAGAGAGCTCTTTAAGGAGGCCATGAAGGATCAGATGTTCTTCGAACAGTCCGGCGGCGGCATTACCTTATCCGGTGGTGAGGTAATGTCCATGGATATGGACTATGTAGAACAGCTCTGTAAGATGCTGCACCGGGAAGGAATCAGTATCTTCGTGGATACCTCCGGTTTCGCTCCTTATGAGAGATTCGAGCGTCTGCTTCCCTATGTGGACGTCTTTATGGTGGATATCAAGCTGATGGATCCCGCAAAGCACAGGGAGTTCATCGGCGTTGATAATAAATTGATCCTTGACAATATCGTGAAGCTCAGCCGGGATGGGGCGGGCATCTACATTCGCATTCCTACGATCGGCGGCATTAATGCCGATGATCAGTTTATGTCGGATGTGATTGCCTTCCTGGAGGAGAACCGGGTGAAGGTCGGTCAGATCGCCCTGCTTCCCTACCACGATATCGCCAAGAGCAAGTATGCGAATCTTGATCGTCCTTACGATGAGGAGAGCATGCAGGTACCAAGCAACGAGTTGATGGAACACTTCAAGTCCATGTTTGAAGAGCATGGATTCACGAAAGTCAAGATAGGAGGATAACTATTATGGGAGAGAAAGTTGTTGACACTTCGTTTAGTATGACTACGATCGATGCCCTGAAGAAGGACAATTCTCGTGGATGCACCCCCAGAATTCAGAGACTGAGAAAGATCTCTCACGAGACTCAGCCCCATCTGGATCTGCAGCGTGCGCTGATTGAGACCGAGGTATACAAGGAGTGGGAAGGTAAGGTTTCCGTACCTGTTCTGCGTGCTATGGTTCTGAAGGAGTACTTCTCCAGAAAGGATCTGTATCTGGGCGATGATGAGCTGTTGGTTGGTGAGAAGGGTGTAGATCCCCAGTGTTCTCCGACCTTCCCCGAGCTGTGCTGTCATACTCTGGAAGATATGAAGGTTATGGATGCTCGTGATCTGGTTAACTTCAAGGTTACCGAAGAGCAGTTCAAGCAGCAGGAAGATATCATCATCCCTTACTGGAAGGGCAAGTCCACCAGAGATCGTCTGCTGGCTGCTCAGTCTCAGGAATGGAGAGACTACTACTTCTCCGGTATGTTCACTGAGTTCATGGAGCAGAGAGGTCCCGGACATACCGCCGGCGGCAAGAACTTCTATATCAAGGGATACAATGACTATAAGAAGGAGATCGCAGCAGCTATCGAGGCTCTGGATTACTTCAATGACGTAGAAGCCTATGACAAGGAGCAGGAACTGCGCGCCATGGATATCTGCTGTGACGCTATCATCATCCTTGGTAAGAGATATCATGACCTGGCTCTGGAGAAGGCTGCCGAGTGTGCAGATCCCGTTCGTAAGGCAGAGCTTGAGCAGATCGCTGCGAACTGTGCAGTAGTTCCCGCGGAGAAGCCTCAGACCTACTGGCAGGCTCTGCAGATGTACTGGTTCACGCATCTGGGTGTTACTACCGAGCTGAATCCCTGGGATGCTTTCACTCCCGGACGTCTGGATCAGCATCTGATTCCTTTCTACAATAAGGATACCGACGAGGGCATCCTGGATGACCTGAGAGCACTGGAACTGCTGGAGTGCCTGTGGGTGAAGCTGTTCAACTCCCCTGCACCCGTTAAGGTTGGTGTTACTCTGAAGGAGTCCGGTACTTATGTTGACTTCGCGAATATCAACTCCGGTGGTGTAACCGAGGATGGCAAGGATGCTGTCAACGCAGTATCTTACCTGATCCTGGATTGCATGGAGGATATGAGACAGAATCAGCCTAACTCCAATGTACAGATCTCCAAGAAGACCCCTGAGAAGTTCCTGAAGCGTGCCTGCGAGATCGCTCGTCAGGGTTGGGGACAGCCTGCCATCTACAACACCGATGAGATCATCCAGGAGATGCTGAATCAGGGTAAGTCTCTGAAGGATGCTCGTAATGCAGGTTCCTCCGGTTGTGTTGAGACCGGTGCATGGGGAACCGAGGCTTACTGGCTGACCGGTTACATGAATATCCCTAAGTGCCTGGAGCTTGCTCTGCACAATGGTTATGATCCCATGGGTCAGAAGCAGTTGGGACCGAAGACCGGTGATCCTGCAGAGTTCACCTGCTATGAGGATGTATATAAGGCATTCCAGACGCAGCTGCGCCATGCGATCGATGTTAAGATGCGCGGCAACCTGATCATCGAGAAGATCTTCATGGAGATGATGCCTGCACCCTTCCTGTCCATCTGTACCGATGACTGCATCAAGAAGGGCAAGGATTACAATGCCGGCGGTGCAAGATACAACACCACTTATATCCAGGGTGTAGGTATCGGTACCATCTCTGACTGCCTGGCTGCTATCAAGTACAATGTATATGACAAGAAGAAGTTCACTCTGACTGAGCTGATCGATGCTATGCACGACAACTTCGAAGGTCATGAGGAGATCTACAACCTGGTTCACAATAAGACTCCTAAGTTCGGTAACGATGATGACTATGCAGATGATATCATGTTGGATGTATTCCATGAGTATCAGAGCTATATCACCGGTCGTCCGAACCTGAGAGGCGGCGACTATCATGTAGATATGCTGCCTACTACCTGTCACGTATACTTCGGCGATGTTATGATCGCATCTCCCAACGGACGTCTGGCTCACAAGCCTCTGTCTGAGGGTATCTCCCCTGAGAAGGGTGCTGATACCAACGGTCCTACCGCTGTTATTAAGTCCTGCTCCAAGATGGATCATTGCTCTACCGGTGGTACTCTGCTGAACCAGAAGTTCACTCCTTCCGCAGTTGCCGGACAGGAAGGTATCGACAACATGGCTGCTCTGATTCGTTCTTACTTCGCTATGGACGGACATCACATTCAGTTCAACGTTATCGATCGTGCTACTCTGCTGGATGCTCAGAAGCGCCCCGAGGAGTACAAGGATCTGATTGTACGTGTAGCCGGCTACTCCGATTACTTCCGTAACCTGGATACCGCTCTGCAGAACGAGATCATCGAGAGAACCGAGCAGGGATTCGGCGGCGGATGCGGATGCTGCTAATTGCTCATTGATCTTATCATGAAGCTATATAGACCTGCCCCCATGATCCTCAGGATCGTGGGGGCAGTTTTTTCTTGATGAAACGTAGAAATTGGGGTACATTAATGAAGAATATATGGATAGGGCATGGGCAGGATGCCGGGCCTATGACTTGTGCGATAAGGCTGTCGAACAGCCGTATTATACTCGATTATGTTATTGGAGGAGAATTGAGATATGCCGAAGTTAAGTGATCGTGTCGGTACCTTTACCGATTCTGTTATCCGCCGTATGACCCGTATTGCGAATCAGTACGGAGCTATCAATCTGTCCCAGGGGTTCCCGGACTTTGATCCGCCGCAGGAGATTCTGGACCGGTTGGCAGAGGTTGCTCATGAGGGTCCCCACCAGTACTCTATTACCTTCGGTGCGCAGAACTTCCGCGAGGCTGTGGCAAGGAAGCATGGGAAGACGATTGGGCGAGCGGTGGATCCTGCCACGGAGATCTGCGTAACCTGCGGCAGTACTGAGGCGATGATGTGTGCCATGATGACGATCTGCAATCCCGGGGATCAGGTGTTGGTATTCTCCCCTTTCTATGAGAACTATGGCGCAGATGCGATCCTGTCAGGGGCGGAACCTATCTATGTGCCGCTGGTGCCTCCAACCTATGACTTCGATCTCAGTATTATCGAGGAGGGATTCAAGGCAGGGGCCAAGGCAATCATTATCTGTAATCCGTCCAATCCCTGCGGCAAGGTCTTCAGCCGTGAGGAACTGACGGCGATTGGAGAACTTGCAGTCAAGTACGATGCCTATGTCGTGACCGATGAGGTCTATGAGCATATGGTCTATGCTCCCTATGAACACATCTGTATTGCGAGTCTGCCCGGCATGTATGAGCATACGATCGTCTGTAACTCCCTCTCGAAGACTTACTCCATCACCGGATGGCGTTTGGGATATCTGGCGGGCCCTGCAGACTTCATCGAGAATGCCAAGAAGGTGCACGACTTCCTGACAGTCGGTGCGGCAGCACCTCTGCAGGAAGCAGCAGTCGTAGGACTGAACTTCCCGGATGCCTACTATGAGGAACTGCTGGCGACCTATACGCATAAGCGCGATCACTTCATCGAAGGGCTCGACCGCATCGGTCTCAAGCACAATGTGCCTCAGGGTACCTACTTTGTTATGGTCGATATCTCTGACTTCCTTGCCATGCCGCAGTTCGCCGGAATGACTGATCTGGAATTCTGCGAGTGGCTGATTCGCGAAGTCGGCGTCGCTGCCGTGCCCGGCTCCAGTTTCTTCCGCGAGGAAGTCAATCATCTCATCCGCTTCCACTTCGCCAGAGGTGAGGAGGTTATCGATGAAGCCCTGCACCGTCTGGAGAAGCTTGCCGCTATGCTGGAGATGTAAAATATAATTATTTTACGATTCAACAAGATACAAAAGATTCCTGCCTCGCACTCCGTTAAATGATCGAGCGAGGATCGGTACAAAGAAAAAGGAGGATACCTCCCTTGAGATACACGATTGAGCATGACATTCCCGGCCGCCTTCGCGTTCGGTCTCTGAAGCATAAGCTGATTCCGGAGCATGCGGACCAGCTGCAGGGCTGTCTGTTAGGACTTGCAGGGGTGAATGACGTGAGGGTGCGGGAGCGCACCGGAAGTGTCATCATTACCTATACCTGTTCCCGCAGAGATGTGCTGCGGCGTCTGGACCGCTTCGAGTACAAGACGGAGCGCACCGACCGCCTGCTTCCGGACTCCGGCAGGCACATCATGGAGAAGTATAAGGAAGAGATCACAGAACTTGTGATTGAGCGTGCCGCGCTGAAGCTGGTGGTGCCTGCGCCGATTCGAACGGTGATTACGGCGGTGCAGTCGGTTCGCTATGTCTGGAAGGCGATTCGTTCCTTCCTGGCGAAGGAATCCGGTATGACTCTGCTTGATGGTGTGGCTCTCGTCACTTCCTTCATCCGCGCCGACTATGAGACGGCAGGCACGCATGTCTTCCTGCTTGGAATCTGTGACATTCTTGAGAAGTGGATGAATCATCGGAAGATCGCCAATCTGTCTGAGCGAATGTCCCTGAATGTAGATTATGTCTGGCTGCTGCAGGATGGTCAGGAGCTCTATACGCGCGTGAATCATATTCATAACGGCGACCTGCTTGTGGTGCATGACGGGGAGATGATCCCCTTCGATGGCAGGATTACGGACGGTGCCGGCAATGTGGTGCAGACAAGTCTGTCCGGCAATGCTCTGCCCGCCATTCGCAATGTTGGTGATGCGGTCTTTGCCGGTACCTGGCTGAATGAGGGTGAGATCACGATCCGGGTGGATGAGCATGACGGACTCTCGCAGTATGAGAAGCTGCTCCGTGTTGTTGAGAACTCAGAAGAATTGAAGCCGGCCTATGAAGGTCATGTGATCGCCATCGCCGAGAAGACGGTCCCCTGGCTCTTCGCAGGAAGTGCCTTGACCTGGCTGCTTACACGTGACAGTGCCAAGATGGCATCCTTCCTGATGGTTGACATGTCCTATGCGCTCAAGCTGTCCTTGCCGCTGGCTGTTCTGACCGCGAGGAAGGAAGCTGAGGAGAATCACATGAAGATCCGCGGCGGTAAGATCCTTGAATTGTTGACAAGAGCAGATACGATCGTATTCGATAAGACCGGCACCCTGACGAAGGCAGAGCCAAGACTTGGCCGCATCCTGTCCTACGGCGACTATGACGAGGACGAATTGCTCGCTATGGCGGCATGTCTCGAAGAGCATTTCCAGGGGGTTATGGCATCCGCTATTACAAGGGCTGCAGAGGAGAAGCATCTGCTTCACGAGGAGATGCATACCGATGTGGAGAAGGTGGCTGCTCATGGTGTGGCTTCCACGATAGATGGGAAGCGTGTTGTTGTAGGTACCTACCACTTTGTATTCGAAGATGAAGGATGTGAGTCGGTTGCCGATCTGGAATCCTTCTATGATATGTCTGAGAATCGGGGAGAGCGCTATCTCTTCCTGGCACTGGACCGGAAGCTTGAGGCAGTCTTCTGTATCGAAGATCAGATGAAGGAGGAGGCTTCTGCGGTGATCGAACAATTGCGGGAGATTGGTTTCCGCCGAATCGTCATGATGACCGGTGATGCCGCATCCTACACGGAGCGGATCGCCGGGGAACTGGGAATCCGTGAGTTCCATGCAGAGCTGAATGCAGAGGCGAAGGCAGAACTGATTCGCTCGCTGCAGGCGGAAGGGCACTGTGTGGTTATGGTCGGCGATGGCGTGAATGATAGCCTGGCGCTCTCTGCAGCAGATATCAGTATCGCGATGGCAGGCGGTGCCAAGCTTGCTCTCGAGGTTGCCGATGTTATCATCGGGGATGATCATCTGGAGGACATTCTTGCGATCTGTGAGATCAGCGGCCGTATGACGCAGCGCTTGAAGCGAAGCTTCGGAATTACCGCGGCATCGAATGCAGCGCTGATCGCCGCAGGCCTGACCGGCGTCATGACGCCGGCCGCCACATCCACCATCGGCAGCGCTGTCACGGCGGCAACAGCACTTTCGAACTTGAGGGTGAATGAGAGAAGAATGTGAGATTACGTGTGCTTCTTTTGTGGATGCTCTGTCAATTAATGTATATTTATCGGGTTTATCGAAATTTTATTATGCAGCCCGAGCAGAAGCTGATATAATAGAGATAACTAATCTGTGGTGAGGAAGGAGGGGATTCATTCATGTACTGTATTCTTGTGGCCGGCATGATGGCGAGCGGCAAGACGACGATTGCCGAGAAGCTTGCGAAGGAACTGAAGATTCCCCTGCTCTCCAAGGACAGTATCAAGGAGATCCTCTTCGATGATCTGGGCTTCCATAGTCGTGCCGAGAAGAACCAGTTGGGGATTGCAGCAATGAACATGATGTACTATGCTGCGGCGCAGATGATGAAGCAGAATCTGCCCTTTATTCTGGAGAATAACTTCGAGGATCTGTCGGTTCCTCAGTTGATGAAGATCCTGAACCGGTATCACTATGACGGAATCACGCTTCGGCTGACCGGCAATCCGGAAGTTCTCTATCGCCGTTTTGCGGCCAGAGACCTGAGTCCGGAGCGCCACCGCGGCCATGTGGTGAACGATCAGTATCCGGAGCCGGAGGGGGGGATCCGAGAGAATCCCACCCGGAAGTCCTATGAGCAATATGTGACAGAGATCGAGGAGCGAGGCTTCTGTCGGTTTGCAGCCAATGGACCGGTCATCTCCATCGATGTCACAGACTTTGACAAGGTTCGATATGAAGCAATTCTGAGCGGTATCCGCTCTGCGATTGACGCAGTGATGCGCGACAATGAAGGGTACAGCTGGGATTACGGAAGATAAGCACCATAAGGAGGTAACATAATCATGCAGGAAGTATATGAATTCTTAAAGAATGCAGGCACCTATTATCTGGCAACCGTGGAGGGCGATCAGCCCCGCGTTCGTCCCTTCGGAACTGTGGATATCTTTGAAGGCAAGCTCTATATCCAGACCGGCAAGGTGAAGGATGTATCCAAGCAGCTGCAGGCTAATCCCAAGGCAGAGATCTGTGCATTTGCCGGAGGTAAGTGGATCCGCGTGGCAGGCAAGCTGGTTCGCGATGATCGTTACGAGGCGAAGAAGCATATGCTGGATGCTTACCCCAGTCTTCAGAAGATGTACTCCGCAGAGGATGACAACACCGAGGTCCTCTACTTCGAGGATGCGGTGGCAACCATCTCTTCCTTCACGGAGCCTGCGAAGGTCATCAAGTTCTAAGGAATTACAAGAAGAGCGTGTGAATAACGTGAGATCAGCCCCCTGTCTGGTTGACAGGGGGCTGATTCTGAGTATTCCATACGCGCATTTCTCTACACAAGTTATATTATCCTACAAGGACCTTGGGCTATAG
>R17__coassemble_389_pt1 | contig 22715 bp, 24 predicted proteins | sample R17__metabat2_low_PE_029 | metagenome-assembled genome bin R17
CAGAGCAGCTGATTTGTAATCAGCAGGTTATCGGTTCGAGTCCGATCATCGGCTGTTGAGTTTCCAGTCGTTGAGGAATCGGCAATTATGAAGCTCACAATTAAATAGTTGGGGGAATTCCCGAGTGGCCAAAGGGGACAGACTGTAAATCTGCTAGCTTTGCTTTCGGTGGTTCGAATCCACCTTCCCCCACTCATAATAACGCGGGGTGGAGCAGTCCGGAAGCTCGTTGGGCTCATAACCCAAAGGTCGTAGGTTCAAATCCTGCCCCCGCTACTATCTTGTTTTACAAGAGATGCCCAGATAGCTCAGTTGGTAGAGCAACGGACTGAAAATCCGTGTGTCGCTGGTTCGATTCCGGCTCTGGGCACTATTTTTTTGTCATTACCCAGTAGAAAGAGGAACTTATGAAAAGAGTGCGGAAGGATTCCTGCCAGGGAATCTGTTCTGTGCTCTTTTCTGTTAGAAAAAATAAGTTTCCATTCAACTGTAAGATGTAGTATAATAATATGAAGTATGCGTTATGGTAAGGAGATGATTGACATGGGAAGGATTTATTATCTTATGGGTAAAAGTGCCTCCGGTAAAGATACCATCTATGAGATATTGAAGAAAGACTGCTCGCTTCATCTACAGCCGGTAGTTCTATACACAACCCGTCCGATGCGCAGTGGAGAAGTCGATGGCGTCACTTATCACTTTGTGGATGAAGATTCTCTTCTTAAGATGCAGGAGGCTGGGCATGTCATTGAGAGCCGTACTTATCAAACGGTTCACGGTCCCTGGACATATGCAACCGTCGATGATGGACAGTGGCAGCTTGGAACACAGGATTATCTGGCGGTGGGGGTTCTGGAATCCTACCACAATATCAAGGCTTACTTTGGTTCTGACAGAGTCATTCCTCTCTACATTGAGGTGGAGGATGGGGAGCGCTTAACCAGAGCCCTGAACAGAGAGAAGAATCAGAGTTCTCCTAAGTATGAGGAGATGTGTCGGAGATTTCTGTCTGATCAGAAAGACTTCTCAGAAGAACGTCTGAGAGAGGAAGGTATCACTGTAAGATACCGGAACAGGGATCTGAATCTCTGCGTGGAAGAGATTCTTCAGGTCATTCGAAAGGGAATAGACAGCGCTAGCTGAGGTGAATCATATGGGTAACTGGGATCAGATCAGAGGACAGGATATTCTGAAGAATTACTTCCGGCAGGCAGCTGCCTCCGGTAAGGTCTCTCATGCCTATATCCTGGAAGGAGAACCCGGAACACCGAAGAGAGAGCTGGCAAGTACATTTGCAAGGATGCTTCAATGTGAGAAGGGAACCGGCTGCGGGGAGTGTCATTCCTGTAAGGCCCTGGATTCCGGCAACCACCCGGATGTCATCTGGGTGACACATGAGAAGCCGGATACGATCCGTATTGATGAACTTCGAAGCGAGCTGATCGAAGATATGGGAATCCGCCCCTACAGCAGCGAATATAAGATTTACATTGTAGATGAGGCGGAGAAGATGAATATCGCAGCTCAGAATGCTCTGCTTAAGACGCTGGAAGAGCCGCCCTACTATGGAATCATTCTGCTGTTGACGGTCAACTCGCAGAACTTTCTTCCGACGATACTGTCGAGAAGTATTCTTCTTAAGTGTCAGAGTACCGGGGAGAATCTTCTTCTTTCAGAAGAACATAGGAAGGATATTCTTGATGTAATGAAGAAGGTTCATCAGTTTGACCGCACAGATATGGCGAATACGGCGGCAGATTGGAAGAAGAAAGAGATTCCCTTCCGCTATCTGATGAATCTGATCCGAATCTGGTATCGGGATATTCTGGTAGTAAAGTCAACCGGAAGAGAAGAACACCTGAGCCTGCCTGAGGAAGTAAGAAGTATTCGGGAAGCGGCGGGCAGATATTCTTATCCGGCACTGGAGCGCATATTACAGCTGGCAGATCGGACAGAACAGAGAATTGCTTCCAATGTTAGTTATGAGCTTGCCATGGAATTATTGTTGGATTCCATGAGAGTGGAAGAGCCGGAGGAGGAGATAGATGACTTCTGGGAGACCGGTCGATTCCCTGACTTTGAGGAAGCGAGATTTTTGAATGAGAGTTATGAGAACACGATGCTCGAGAGCACGTGATCAGGAGGATAACAGTATATGGTAACAATCATTGGTGTGAGATTCCGCAGTGCGGGTAAGATATATTATTTTGATCCGGGGGAGAAAAAGATTCCCAGAGGCACTTGTGTTATCGTAGAGACAGCTCGCGGAATTGAGATGGGAACGGTAATCGTTCCTAATAAAGAAGTGGAGGAGGATACGGTTGTTCAGCCTCTGAAGCCGGTCATTCGTATGGCGAACGAAGAGGACTTCGCTATAGTGAAGGAGAATAAGATCAAGCAGAAGGAAGCTTATGCCATCTGTCAGGAGAAGATTCGTAAGCATGAACTGGAGATGAAGCTTGTCGATGTAGAGTATACCTTTGACAATAACAAGATTCTCTTCTACTTTACGGCAGACGGAAGAATTGACTTCCGTGAACTTGTGAAGGATCTGGCTTCCGTATTCAAGACAAGGATCGAACTTCGCCAGATCGGTGTTCGTGATGAGACGAAGCTGCTTGGTGGTATCGGTATCTGTGGACGTCCTCTCTGCTGTGCAACTTATCTCTCGGATTTCGTTCCGGTATCCATTCGTATGGCTAAGGAGCAGAATCTATCCTTGAATCCTACGAAGATCTCAGGCGTCTGCGGACGTCTGATGTGCTGTCTGAAGAATGAGGAAGAGACTTACGAGTATCTGAATGGCAATCTTCCGTCAGTAGGAGATCAGGTAACGATCAATGAGGAGAACATCAGCGGCGAGGTACAGAGTATCAATGTGCTGAGGCAGAGAGTGAAGGTACTGATTCATAAGGATGGGGAAGATACGGAGATCAAGGAGGTTCCCGTATCGGCACTGACCTTCTATAATAAGAAGAAAAACTGTCATCAGGAAGCTGAGGTAATGAATGATCTCGAGGAGGCCTTGGATGATAAGGATGAGTTCGCTTTTGCTTCGGATATCTCTGAAGCAGAGAATGTGAATCGTGAGTCCGGAAGTGAGCGCCGCAGCCGTCGTCAGGGAAGAGGTGATCGCCGCGGACGCGATTTCGATGAAGAAAGAAGTGAGCGTCGCGCCCGTCAGGATCGCATGGAGAATGCAGAGACTGCGGAGAGTGATGATCCGGGGGAGCGTCGCAGCCGTCAGGGAAGAGGCGACCGAAGAAGCCGCGATTTCAGTGAGGAGAGAAGCGAGCGCCGCAGCCGTCAGGATCGCATGGAGAATGCCGAGGCTGCAGAGAGTGGCGAGCAGAGTGAGCGCCGAGGTCGTCAGGGAAGAGGCGACCGAAGAAACCGCGATTTTGGTGGAGAGAGAGGCGAGCGCCGTAGCCGTGAGAATGGCGAGGAGAGAAGCGAGCGCCGCAGCCGTGAGAATGGCGAGGAGAGAAGCGAGCGCCGAAGCCGTGAGAATGGCGAGGAGAGAAGCGAGCGCCGCAGCCGTGAGAATGGCGAGGAGAGAGGCGAGCGCCGCAGCCGTGAGAATGGCGAGGAGAGAAGCAGCCGCCGGAACCGCCAGGGAAGAGGCGAACGCAGAGATCGCCAGGAGAGAAGTGAGAATGCAGAGAGCGTAAATGTAACTTCTCAGGAGAACGGAGAGAAGAGTGAGCGCAGAGGTCGTTCAGAGGAGAACTATCGCCGCAGAAGAAGTGATCGACGTTGGCGCAGAGACTCTGAAGGAAGGTCTGAGAATGCCGGCAGCTCTGAACAAGCCTCTGGTGGAGCGCAGGAATAACATATCCGGAATCAGAGATGAGGATGGAGTCATATAGGAGAGGAGGACCGCCATGAATGAGTACCTGAAGCCGGGAGAGAGGATCGATGATCTTCAGAGGAACGGTTATGGAATTATTCAGAACCCTGAGAAGTTTTGCTTCGGGATGGACGCTGTCCTCCTCTCCGGCTTTGCACAGGTGAAGAAGGGTGCCAGGGTCATCGATCTGGGAACCGGCACCGGAATCATACCGATTCTTCTCTCTGCTAAGACAGAGGGGAGAGAATTCTACGGAATGGAGATTCAGGAAGAGTCCTATGATATGGCGAAGCGAAGCGTCGCCATGAATCATCTGGAGGACCGTGTACATATCATACAGGGAGATCTCTGTCAGGCCTCTTCCACGATGGGGAAGGCGCAGTTTGATGTTGTCACCTGTAATCCACCCTATATGAATCAGAACCATGGGCTGAAGAATCCCGGGGATGCCAAGGCCATTGCAAGACATGAGATTCTGTGTACACTGGAGGATGTGATCCGGGAGAGCTGCCTGCTTCTGAAGCCGGGAGGACACCTGTTCATGGTGCACCGCCCGCATCGATTGGCAGAGATCTTCGAATGTATGCATAGATATCATATGGAACCTAAGCGAATGAAGATGGTGCATCCTTATGTATCAGAGGATGCCAATATGGTTCTGATCGAGGCTGTGCGCGGAGGTAATTCCTGGATGAAGGTGGAAGCCCCTCTGATCGTATATAAGGAACCCGGTGTATACATGGATGAAATCTATGAGATATATGGTTATTAGTTGAATCCGGTGTATGTATATCTTACCCGGGAATAGAGAAGGAGGAAGCTGTCGTGGCAGGTAAGTTATATCTGTGTGCTACCCCAATTGGTAATCTGGAAGATATTACGCTGCGTGTATTGAGGACCTTGAAGGAGGTCGACTTGATTGCGGCGGAAGATACTCGTCATAGCCGGATTCTGTTGAATCATTTTGAGATTGATAAGCCTTTGACAAGTTACCATGAGCATAATAAGTATGAGAAGGCAGAGGTACTGATCGATAAGTTAAAGGAAGGTGTGAATATTGCGTTGGTGACGGATGCCGGTACTCCGGCAATATCGGATCCCGGAGAAGTGTTGGTTCACCGTTGTGTGGAGGAGGGAATCGCTGTCTCTTCTCTTCCCGGTGCCTGTGCCTGCATTACAGCACTGACGATGTCCGGCATGCCCTCCCGCCGCTTTGCTTTCGAAGCCTTTCTTCCTGCAGATAAGAAGGAGCGTCGGGAAGTACTGGAGAATCTGAAGAGTGAGACCAGGACAACGATTCTGTATGAGGCGCCTCATCGCCTGAAGAAGACTTTGAAGGAACTGTTGGATACTCTTGGCAATCGGGAACTGGTCATCTGTAGAGAACTGACGAAGAAGTATGAGGAAGCGGTTCCGACAACGATTCAGGAGGCTCTTCTGATGTATGAGGAGGAAGAACCCAGAGGTGAATATGTGCTTGTGATGTCCGGCCGCAGTACGGAAGAGCTGAGAGAAGAGACGGCGGAGTCCTTTGAATCAATCTCGATGACAGAGCATTTGCGGAGATATACAGAGCAGGGAATCCCCAAGAAGGAAGCGATGAAGCTGATGGCGAAGGATCGCAACTGCTCCAAGAGAGATATCTATCAGGCGCTTCTTGCGGAGGAAGACGGAGAATGAAGCAGACAACATTGTGCTATCTGGAGAAGGATGGCTGCTATCTGATGCTTCACCGGGTGAAGAAGGCGAATGATGAGAATCAGGGCAAGTGGATCGGTGTCGGCGGTAAGCTGGAAGCCGGGGAGAGTCCTGAAGATTGTGCTGTCCGGGAAATCTATGAGGAGACGGGGCTTCGGGTGAATCGACTGAAGTTTCGCGCGGTGATCACCTTCGTTTCGGATGAGTGGGGAACGGAGATGATGTACCTGTTCACTGCAAATGCATTCGAGGGAGAAATTGGGACCTGCGATGAGGGGAATCTGGCCTGGATTCCGATTGCTGAAGTCGAGGCACTTCCTGCCTGGGAGGGAGACCGGATCTTCCTTCGAAGACTGCAGGAGACAGAGGAATTCTATTCTCTGAAGCTGGTCTATCGGGGAGAAGAATTGATAGAAGCTGTCATGTGGCAGAATGGCGAGAAGACTAGAATCAGATAGAGAGGATAAATGATGTACGATCTTGTGATTGTTGGTGCCGGAGCCGCGGGCTTATCCGCGGCTATCTATGCGGCGAGAGCAGGTCTTAACTTTATTGTGCTTGATCAGAATGGATATGGCGGCGGACAGATCATGTCTTCTCATAGGGTAGATAACTATCCGGGACTCCCCTCGATCAGCGGTGAAGAACTGGGGGAAGCACTGCGCAGTCATGCGGAGAAGCTGGGAGCAGAGATTGCTTTCGGACCGGTAGAGAAGATTGAAGACTGCGGAGAGTACAAGGAGATTCTGATTGCTGAGGAAGAACCCATGCAGGCGAGGGCTGTAATCGTGGCGACCGGAGCTTCTCCCAGAACTCTGGATGTTCCGGGGGAGGAAGCGTTTACCGGAAGAGGTGTCTCCTACTGTGCTATCTGTGATGGGTCCTTCTATGCGGGCAAGGATGTTCTTGTCATTGGCGGAGGGGACACGGCCGTGGGAGATGCACTATATCTCTCTTCTATCTGTAAGCATGTGACGATTGCGCTGAGAAGGAAGGAATTCCGTGCGGCGAAGTCTATGGTGGATCAGCTTCTGTCAAGGGATAATATTACGGTGCATTATGAGGCTCAATTGTTGGAAGTCCTCGGTGACGACCACGTTCATGGGGCAGTCCTCTGGTCAGATGACCCGGAAGTGGATGGGGAGATGCAGATTCCGGTGGATGGCATCTTTATTGCCGTTGGTATTCAACCGGAATCTTCCATGATTCGTCATCTTCCGATTCCTATGGAAGATGATTATGTCGTGTGTGATGAGACTTGCAGGACGGAGATTCCGGGGCTCTATGCGGCAGGCGATATTCGGAAGAAGCCTCTGAGACAGGTCGTAACTGCGGTGGCGGATGGTGCCAATGCGGCCAGTGATATCGTAGAATGGCTGATGCACAGATCCTGAGATTCCTTATGAAATCATTTATCGGATGTTCATAGAATCTTAATTGCATTCGCTCGGGTATCGTTTATAATATAATTGAGATGTTATCTGATGCAATGAGAATCGGAAGAATATAGCCACAGGAGGATATGATGATGCTTTCTATGGATATTGGAATCGACCTGGGAACTGCCAGTGTCTTAGTTTATATAAAAGGGAAGGGTGTCGTTCTGAAGGAACCCTCTGTCGTTGCCTATGACCGTGAGACGAATGAAATCAAGGCTATTGGCGAAGAGGCCAGAGATATGATCGGAAGGACCCCCGGGAATATTGTTGCTGTCCGCCCTCTGCGGCAGGGCGTAATCTCTGATTATGAGATCACAGAGCAGATGATGCGGTACTTCATTCGCAAGGCGATGGGAAGGAAGACACTTCGGAGACCCCGGATCGCTGTATGTATTCCCAGTGGTGCTACAGAAGTGGAGAAGAAGGCCGTATCGGATGCGACCTGGCAGGCCGGCGGCAGAGATGTACTGATCATCGAGGAGCCTGTGGCAGCGGCGATCGGCGCGGGAATTGATATCTCCAAGGCCTGCGGTAATATGATCGTAGATATCGGAGGCGGTACCTCTGATATCGCTATTATATCTCTGGGCGGAACGGTAGTCAGCCAGTCGGTGAAGGTGGCAGGTGATAACTTCGATGATGCCATCGTGAAGTATATGAGGAAGACGCACAATCTGCTGATCGGTGAGAGAACGGCAGAGGAGATTAAGATTACTATCGGTTGTGCTTACCCGAGACCGGAGATGCTGACGATGGATGTCCGCGGAAGGAATCTGCTGACCGGTCTTCCGAAGACGATGACCGTGACTTCCGATGAGATTATGGAGGCACTGAAGGAACCTGCAGATGCTATCGTGGATGCCGTACTTGCCGTACTGGAGAGTACTCCGCCGGAATTGGCATCCGATATTTCCGAAAGAGGCATCGTTATGACCGGCGGAGGAAGTCTTCTTTCAGGACTGGACGAGTTGATTGAGGAGAAGACGGGAATCAATACAATGATTGCCGATGATCCGATGCGATGCGTTGCGATTGGAACCGGGAAGTTTATTGACTTTGCTCACGGACAGAAGTAATTCGGGAAGGAGCTTATGGCTACTGTTAAGGGATATGTGGAGCATATCATATATCGGAATGATGATAACGGTTATACTGTCATGGAAGTGACTGCCGGGGCAGCGAAGTATACGCTGGTCGGAACATTTCCGCATATCAGTGAAGGAGAACCCCTCGAAGCCGAGGGGTCCTTTACTGTTCATCCCATGTATGGGGAGCAGCTGGTGGTTGACCGCTATGAGATCACGGAGCCGGAGGATATCGTCTCGATTGAACGGTATCTCGGTTCCGGAGCCATCAAGGGAATCGGTCCCAGCCTGGCTGCCCGTATCGTGAAGAAGTTCAAGAAGGATACGCTCAGAATCATCGACGAGGAGCCGGAGCGGCTGGCAGAGGTTAAGGGAATCAGTGAGAATGGCGCAAGACAGATTGCTGTCCAGGTGGCAGAAAAGAGAGAACTCCGCCAGGCGATGATCTTCCTGCAGCAGTATGGCATCTCTCTGAATCTGGCAGTGAAGATCTATGAGAGATATGGTCAGGAGATCTATACGCTGATTCAGAAGAATCCTTATAAGATCGCGGACGATATTCCGGGTGTCGGATTCAAGATTGCCGATGAGATTGCGGCAAAGGCAGGAATTCATACAGATTCTGACTTCCGCATCCGAAGTGGTCTCTACTATACAATGACGCGCGCAGCAAGTGCCGGACATGTCTATCTTCCACTGGATGTGCTGCTTCGCAATGCCTCTCAATTGCTTGGGGTATCTGCGGAAGCGATGGAGAAGCATGTCATGGATCTGGTGCTGGATAAGCGCCTGATCGTGAAGGATAAGAACGGCGAGGATATCGTGTACACTTCCATGTATTATTACATGGAGATGAATACAGCGAAGATGCTGAAGGATCTGCAGGTGACCTATTCTGTGGAAGAAGCCCATGTGGAAGACTGGGTCCGTCGTATTGAAGCAAGGGAGCATATGGAACTGGATGATCTGCAGCGTCTGGCCGTGCAGGAGGCCATCCACAATGGTGTGACTGTCATCACCGGTGGTCCGGGTACCGGTAAGACAACGACGATCAATACGATTCTTCGCTACTTTGAGATGGAGGAGATGGAGATTCTGCTTGCGGCACCGACCGGCCGTGCGGCGAAGCGTATGACGGAGGCTACCGGGTATGAAGCAAGAACCATCCATCGTATGCTGGAATTCAACGGCAGTCTGGATGAGGCAGCGGATGCCAGAGTTCACTTTGAACGGAATGAGATGAATCCGCTGGATGCGGATGTGATCATCATCGATGAGATGTCGATGGTAGATATCCATCTGATGTACGCGCTTCTCAAAGCCATCTCTGTCGGAACACGTCTGATTCTGGTAGGTGATGCGAATCAGCTGCCGAGTGTCGGACCGGGCAATGTTCTGAGAGACATCATACAATCCGGCGGATTCTCCGTGGTCGAGTTGACGAGGATATTTCGTCAGGAGATGGCGAGCGATATCGTAGTCAATGCTCATAGGATTCATGCAGGTGAAGTGATTGATGCTTCAAAGAAGAGCAGGGACTTCCTCTTCGTGAAGCGATATGACGCCAACCATATCCTGAATGCCGTGATCAGTCTGGTCAGAGATAAGCTTCCCGGATATGTGGGGGCGGATACCTTTGAGATTCAGGTAATGACACCCATGCGCAAGGGAGTTCTCGGCGTGGAGAATATCAATCATATCCTTCAGGAGTATCTGAATCCGGCGGACGGCGCCAAGAAGGAGAAAGTATTCGCCCATGTCACCTTCCGCGAGGGGGATAAGGTCATGCAGATCCGCAATAACTATCAGATCGAGTGGGAAGTGCGGGGAAGATACGGAATCACGGCAGAGAAGGGAACAGGAATCTTCAATGGAGACATGGGAATCATTCGGGAGATCAATCACTTCTCTGAGACCTTCGATGTAGAGTTCGACGAAGGGCGTATGGTTACTTATTCCTTTAAGCAGGCAGATGAATTGGAGCTTGCTTATGCCATCACGGTTCATAAGTCTCAGGGAAGTGAGTATCCCGCTGTAGTGATTCCGGTCCTTACAGGACCTCGCATGCTGATGAATCGGAATCTGATCTACACTGCAGTTACTCGTGCGAAGAACTGTGTATGTATCGTAGGACCTGTGGAGGCCTTCCAGGCGATGGTAGATAACGCAGAGGAGCAGAAGAGATATTCCGGTCTGGATGATTGTATCCGGGAACTGGTTGAGCTTGAAAGGAGCGGGCTTGGGAATCTGGAATTGGAACTGGATTAAAGAAAAGATGGGAGAGGCTTACAATTTCATAAATCAGAGCAGACAGGAAGAGGAGACAGCAGACTTGGGTTGGCTGTCTCTTTTATTTCCGCGGAGGTGTCCTGTCTGCCATGATGCCCTGTCAGTTCCGGGAGAGAAGATCTGCCCGGACTGCAGAGAGGAGATTCACTTTGTGGAAGAGCCGACATGCCGGTGCTGTGGGAAGCCGGTCATGTCCTGGACAGTGGAAAAGTGTTATGACTGCTGCAGATATCATAGAAGCTTCCGCGGAGGGGTATCCCTGATGCATTATGATGAGGTGGGGCGGTCTACAATGAAGGCATTCAAGTTTGAAGGAAGGCAGGAGTATGCCCTGTATTATATAGAAGAAATACTGTCAAGATATGGGAATCGCATTCGTAACTTTGACGCTGATGTAATCATTCCGGTTCCTGTCCATGAGAGCAAGCGAAGAAGCCGGGGGTATAATCAGGCAGAACTCCTGGGAAGGGAACTGTCTGTGGGAATCGGTGTGCCTATGAGAACAGATATCCTGATTCGATACAGGAAGACCGAGGCACAGAAGGAACTGAATGCGGAGGAGCGGCAGAGAAATCTGGAATCGGCTTTGTGTGTGGAGGGAGGCATCGAAGGAATTGAGAGAGTCATTCTGGTAGATGATATCTATACAACGGGAAGTACACTGGAAGCGTGCAGCAGGGTCCTGAGACGGGCAGGAGTCATGGATATCTTTGTCGTGACGGTTTGTATTGGTGAAAATATGTAAAAAATATCTTGACGCTATGATTAATATGTGCTATGCTCACATAGCACGACAAGGACCAAGAGTCTTTTTTTTGTGTGTAAAAAATACGTCGTTGGTAATGAACGAGACCATCGAACGAGCGGAGGGAAAAGAGATGCGAGTACGGATCACTTTGGCATGCACTGAGTGCAAGCAGAGAAACTACAACACGACCAAAGAGAAGAAGAACCATCCCGAAAGACTGGAAACCAAGAAGTACTGCAGATTCTGTAAGCGTCATACGGCACACAGAGAGACGAAGTAATCTCTGACAGATTAGCAGAAAGGAAGTTTCCTATGGGAGAAAGATTCGAAGCCATCAAGGCGGAGTTCAGAAAGGTTATCTGGCCGGATCAGAAGACCGTTGTACGTGAGACCATTGCGGTTGTAACGAGCGGTGTTTTTCTGGCACTGATCCTCTCTATCCTTGATACCGTGATTAAGTTTGGACTTGGCTTTATTCTGTAATTTAGAAGGAGCGTGTGATATATGGCAGACACAGAAGCAAAATGGTATGTCGTACATACATATTCCGGATATGAGAATAAGGTAAAGACGGACCTTGAGAAGACGATCGAGAACCAGAAGCTGCAGGATTCTATCATGGAAGTTGCAGTACCTCTGGAGGAAGTAGTCGAGATCAAGAACGGTGTGAGGAAGGTCTCTCAGAGAAAGTTATTCCCCGGTTATGTTCTGATCCATATGATCTGGAATGATGACACATGGTATGTAGTCCGCAACACCCGCGGTGTTACCGGATTCGTAGGCCCGGGAGGTGAGCTGGTAGCTCTGACTCCGGAAGAGCTGGCCCGTATGGGCATTATCAGTGCTTCCGAGGCGAAGCTGGAGTTCGCAGTGGGCGACATGATTCAGGTGATTTCCGGTGTGTGGGCAGGTACCGAGGGTAAGATCGAAGAGATCAATGAGAGCAAGCAGACAGTTACCATTATGATGGATCTGTTTGGCAGAGATACTCCGGTAGATCTGAGCTTCACTGAAGTCAAGAAAGTTAACGATTAATTGTGTGGAAGGGGTATCCGCCCCGCAAGCACCACCATCAATCCAACAGGGATTGAAGATAATAGGAGGATGCCATCATGGCAAAGAAAGTAACAGGATATATCAAATTACAGATTCCCGCCGGCAAAGCTACCCCGGCTCCGCCCGTAGGTCCTGCACTGGGACAGCACGGTGTAAACATCGTTCAGTTTACTAAGGAATTCAACGCAAGAACAGCAGATCAGATGGGTATGATCATTCCCGTTGTTATCACTGTTTATGCTGATAGAAGCTTCAGCTTCATCACCAAGACCCCCCCTGCAGCAGTACTGCTGAAGAAGGCCTGCAACCTGCAGTCCGCTTCCGGTGCTCCTAACAAGACCAAGGTTGCTACCATCAAGAGATCCGAAGTTCAGAAGATTGCAGAACTGAAGATGCCTGACCTGAACGCTGCAAGCGTTGAGGCTGCAACCAGCATGATCGCCGGTACCGCTAGAAGCATGGGTATCGTAGTAGAAGACTAATAGGAGGGTGCTTAGATGAAAAGAGGAAAGAAATACGTAGAGGCCGCAAAGAACATCGAGCGCACTACTCTGTATGATGCAGCAGATGCAATCGCACTGGTTAAGAAGAGCGCTACTGCAAAGTTTGATGAGACTGTAGAACTGCATGTACGTACCGGTTGTGACGGACGTCATGCTGACCAGCAGATCCGTGGTGCAGTTGTACTGCCCAACGGTACCGGTAAGACCGTTCGCGTTCTGGTATTCGCAAGAGGCGCTAAGGCTGAGGAAGCTCTGGCAGCAGGTGCTGACTTCGTTGGTGCTGAGGAACTGATTCCCAGAATTCAGCATGAAGGCTGGCTTGATTTCGATGTTGTAGTTGCTACTCCCGATATGATGGGCGTTGTTGGACGTCTGGGTCGTATCCTCGGACCGAAGGGTCTGATGCCCAACCCCAAGGCAGGTACCGTAACCATGGATGTTACCAAGGCTATCAAGGATATTAAGGCTGGTAAGATCGAGTACCGTCTGGACAAGACCAACATCATCCACTGCCCTATCGGTAAGGTATCCTTCACCGAAGAGCAGCTGGCAGAGAACCTGGATGCTATCATGACCGTTCTGACCAAGGCAAGACCTTCTACCCTGAAGGGAACCTATATGAAGAGCATCGTTATCTCTTCCACCATGGGACCCGGCGTAAAGCTGAATCCTATCAAGTACATGAACTTCTAATTCATGTAATCCATTGCTTGACAGTCACATATTTTTGTGATATGTTCATACAGGTCTGCGAGAGCAGACATTACCACTGCCGAAGACAGCAGGTGCCGTAAGGCATAAGGTTTGTAACGCCTGCCGAGGAAGAATATTCGCGTATCTGTGAGTATACTCATAGATCAATCACGTGAACTTGCATCCTCCTGTCTTACGACAGGAGGATTTTTTCCCCCATAGCAGAGGTACCTATCGTGGAGGACTGCCTGCAGTCATCCACACCCAAATTCTAAAAGGAGGTAACCGAATCCATGGCAAAGATTGAACTGAAGCAGCCCGTTGTTCAGGAGATCCAGGAACTGATTGCAGACGCTAAGGCAGTTGTTCTGGTAGACTATCAGGGAATCACCGTTGATGCTGATACGAAGCTGCGTAAGCAGTGCAGAGAAGCTGGTGTAACCTATCGTGTATACAAGAACACTCTGATGAAGATCGCAATGAAGGGAACCGCTTTCGAAGCACTGGCTGATGATATGAAGGGACCCAGCGCAATCGCTGTATCTTCTGAGGATGCAACCGCTCCCGCTCGTATCGTTAAGACCTTCACCAAGGAGTGTGACAAGATCAGCCTGAAGGCTGGTGTGATCGATGGCAGCTACTATGATGAGAAGGGCATCGATGCAATCGCACTGATCCCCTCCAGGGAGATTCTTCTTGGAAGACTGCTGGGCAGCTGGAAGGCACCCATGGCAAACTTCGCACGCGTTATCGATCAGATCGCAAAGAAGGATGCAGAGCCCGCAGCAGAAGCAGAGGCATAATTCCCGCAAGAAGGAATCGACCCCTTTGCATGAGCGCCTGATTACAGGCATTACTCAAAATTATTATTTGGCATGAAGCCGCTAGATCCTCCGGCGCGAGTACCGGACGATCCATTACAAAATTTATTGGAGGAAAATAAAATGGCAAAACTGACTATCGATGAGATTATTGCAGCAGTTGAAGAGCTGACCGTATTAGAGCTGAACGAGCTTGTTACCGCTTGCGAAGCAAAGTTTGGTGTATCCGCAGCAGCAGGTGTTATGGTTGCAGCTGGCCCCGCTGAGGAAGTAGAAGAGAAGACTGAGTTTGATGTAGAGCTGACCGAGATCGGACCTAACAAGGTTAAGGTTATCAAGGTTGTTCGTGAGATCACCGGTCTGGGCCTGAAGGAAGCTAAGGCTGCTGTAGACGGCGCTCCCAGCAAGCTGAAGGAAGCTGTATCCAAGGAAGAGGCTGAGGACATCAAGGCTAAGCTGGAAGCTGAGGGTGCAAAGGTTACTGTTAAGTAATTTAACCTTATTGAATATCTTACAAAAAGAGCTGCTTAATGCAGCTCTTTTTGTTGCAAAAGCCCGGCAGGCGGCAGACGAGCTCGCTCGTCTGACATCTGCCGGGCGTAAGGACATGGAGCACAAAGTGCGGAATGTCCGCTTAGGGGCCCGAGTAGGAGGGGAGAATCCCCTCCTACTCGATTTTTCCGGACTTCACAAATCTGACACAGGAAGAACACAAACTCTTCAAGGTGGAATCACAATCAGAACACAATCTTCGCCTATATTATAACCATCGAAGGGATACAGAGAATATTCCATAGAGATGAGAACAAGCAGGTCTGCTTTACATAGTATAGGAGGTAATCAGAATGTACGAAGATGAGATGAAGAGATACGATGAAGAGAATGAGACCTCTTCCGCATATGATGAGTTTGTGAAGACGAATAGAAGAACACATAGCCGTAAGAATGGAAGGAAGAGCGGCGGATTCGGGAAGCAGGCAGCTTCTGTGGCAGCGCTGGCACTGATCTTCGGTCTGGTGTCCGGCGGAACCTTCCAGGCAGTGAATGCTGCATGCCAGACATCAGAGCAGGCAGAACAGGAGACACAGGCTGCGGCAACGACTGCAGTGGCAACGACCCTGAGCAAGATGACGACAGCTCAGAGCAGCGGTGAGTCAGCAGTAGATACGGTGGAGACTTCCTCTGATATGACCGTGCAGGAAGTTGCGCAGGCAGTTCTTCCCGCTACCGTAGCAATCAATTGTACCGGAACAACCACGGTAAGTACCATGTGGGGGAATGCGCAGGAAGAATATACCAGCTGCGGTACCGGTATCATTGTAGGACAGAATGATACGGAACTCTTGATTGCAACGAATAATCATGTGGTAGAAGACAGTGATACGATCAGCGTATGCTTCACAGACGAAGCAGAGGCAGATGCGCTGGTCAAGGGAACAGATGCTGAGAATGATCTGGCAGTGATTGCCGTGGATCTGTCTGATATCTCTTCAGATACGATGGAAGCAATCGCCATCGCAGAACTGGGAGATTCCGATGATCTGGAAGTCGGTGAGCAGGTGGTAGCTATCGGCAATGCGCTGGGCTACGGACAGTCAGTAACGACCGGTATCGTCAGTGCTTTGAATCGTGAGGTTTCCTCTGAGGAGAATACGACCAGTTATCTGATTCAGACCGATGCAGCTATCAACCCCGGCAACAGCGGTGGTGCACTGGTGAATATGCAGGGACAGGTGATCGGTATCAATTCTGCAAAGTATTCGGACGAGAGTGTCGAAGGTATGGGATTCGCTATTCCGGTCAATACCGCATCGGAGATTCTGAATGATCTGATGAACAGAGAGACGAGAACGGCAGTATCTGATGAGGAGAGTTCTTATATCGGTATCCAGGGACAGGACATCAGCGAGACGATTGCCTCTGCTTACAATATGCCGGAGGGTATCTATGTAACGGCTGTCAGCGAGGACTCCCCTGCAGAGGAGGCAGGAATTCAGAACGGTGATATTCTGGTGAAGTTTGACGGAACTTCCGTTGAGACGATGGAAGAACTGCAGAAGCTGATGAAGTATTATGCATCAGGGGAAGAGGTAACGGTTACCGTGAAGAGATGTGTGAATGGAGAGTATACAGAACAGGAACTGCAGGTGACTCTGGGTCATAAGGAAGCACAGACGTCAACGAGCCAGAATGAGAATACGCAGAATCCGGGAGAAGATGTCTACGGTTCCATGGGACAGAATCCTTACAGCAGATATTAAAAAATAAGGAAGAGAGTGAAAGAGAGTCCGGATGATTCCGGACTCTTTTTCACTTTCTTATACATCGATTCTTCTGGTAAATGCTGCGCCCACAGCTCCGAAACCGGTGTGGCAGGCAATGCTCAGAGGAAGGCGGTCAAGGGAACAGGAAGTTCCGAAGTGATCTTCCAAAGATTCCTTCCAGGACAGTGCATCCTCGGTGGAAGATCTGATCATTCACTGTAAAGGTCATAGGGAGAACGAAGATACCCAATTGTTCTCCCATCTTCTGTGTGAGTCCGCTGTTGGAATCTGTTGAAATTGCAATTCTGGTCATAATAGCTCCGATCATAAAGACAAAGGAATATGGTGTCTGATAATGAATTTACCTTCAGGACATCAAACACGGAGATTATAGTACGACTGGGAATAAAATTCAATATATTTAGTTAAATATACAAAATAAATGAAGAAAATGCAGGAAAGATGATAAAATTTCGGTTGTAAGAGACAAACTTCAGGGGAACTCTATGAAAATCATCTTGCAATTTTCCTTCTAATATGAGAGAATTGCCCATGTATGCTATAATATTATATCCTGAGCTGAGTATCGATTCCGGATCCGTGGGAGATCGGAGAGGGAAGACTTTATCGATGCAGGAAGGGATAAAAGGAAAGAGGATTAGCCATGAAGAAACAATGGAACGTTATCAAACTGGTGCTGATTGCTCTGATCTTCCTGGTAGGCGGCTATACGGTGCTGTTTGGTATCGGTGGCTATGGCAGCGCTAAGAATATCATCCTTGGTCTTGATGTTCGCGGTGGTGTTAATATCACCTACGAGGTAGCTGATGAGGACTTCACACTTGCAGACTTCGAAGATACGAAGAGTAAGCTGGAGAGTCGTGCACAGGCACTGAGTACTGAGGCAGAGGTATACCAGGAAGGCGATGATCGAATCGTTGTCAATATTCCCGGTGAGACCGATGCAGAGGCAACTCTGAATAAGCTGGGTCAGCCCGGTACCATCACCTTCGTAACCTATGACGATGATGGTGAGGAAATCGAGTGGCTGAATGGTGAGGATATCCAGTCTGCGAATGCAACTGAGACCGTGGATGATCTGACCAGTGCAGTGGACTATCAGGTAGAACTGACCATGACTTCCGAAGGTGCACAGAAGTTCGCTGAGGCAACGACTGCGAATGTCGGAAGCCCCATCTATATCGTATATGATGGCGAAGTAATCAGTGCTCCGACCGTTAAGTCTGCAATTACCGGCGGTCAGGCTGTTATCGAGAATATTGAGTCCAGCGAAGAGGCAGAATATCTGGCTACCATGATTCGTATCGGTAATCTGAAGCTGAATCTGGATACCATCAGCCATAAGACCATCGGTGCAAAGCTGGGTTCTGAAGCTCTGAGCAAGAGTATCATGGCCGGTCTGATCGGTCTGCTGCTGATCTGTATCTTCATGATCATCATCTACCGTGTACCCGGACTGGTAGCATCCTTTGCTCTGTTCTTCTATACGGTTCTGGTGATGCTGTGCCTGAATGGATTCAATCTGACGCTGACTCTGCCTGGTATCGCAGGTATCATCCTTGGTATCGGTATGGCAGTCGATGCGAATGTTATTATCTATACCCGTATCCGTGAGGAGATTGCCGATGGAACTCCCGTAGGCGCGGCAATCAAGACCGGTTTCAACAAGGCCAACTCTGCCATCATCGATGGCAACGTGACCACTCTGATCGCTGCTATCGTTCTGATGTGGAAGGGTTCCGGTACGGTACAGGGATTCGCACAGACTCTGGCTGTAGGTATCGTAGTATCTATGATCACTGCCCTGATCATCTCTCGTATCATCGTGACCACCCTCTATCAGCTGGGTGTGAAGGATCCTAAGTTCTACGGCAGTGAGAAGCCCAGAAAGACCATCGATTTCGTTGGACATCGCAAGATCTTCTTCGCTATCTCCATCGCTGTCATCGTCATTGGTCTTGGAATCGGCGTAGTGAATAAGACAAGCGGCAATGGCATGTTCAATACCAGTGTTGAGTTCCAGGGTGGTAATGCTCTGACTATCGACTTTGATCAGACTTACACGATTGAGGAATTCAACAATGAGATTCAGCCCAAGATCGCCGATATCATCGGAAGCAATGATATTCAGGGACAGAAGGAGACCAACTCCAACACCTACACGATCAAGATGCCTTCCGTAGATGAATCTCTGATGACTGATGTGAAGGATATGCTGGTAAGTGACTTCGGCGGTGATGCTGACAGCATTCAGGAGTCCTTCATCAGTGCAACAATCAGTAATGAGATGACCAACAGTGCAGTTGTGGCTACCATTCTTGCAACCATCTGCATGCTGATCTATATCTGGTTCCGATTCAGCAATGTGCGCTACGCATTCAGTGCAGTTACGGCTCTGATTCATGACGTACTGGTTCTGCTGGGATTCTATATGGTATCCCGTACTTCCGTAGGTACGGCCTTCATCGCATGCGTACTGACGATCGTAGGTTACTCGATCAACGCTACGATCGTTATCTTCGACCGTATCCGTGAGAATACCAAGATGAATACGAAGAAGCGTCCTCTGAATGATATCATCAATGAGAGTATCACTCAGACCCTGACCAGAACCATCAATACGTCCCTGACGACCTTCGTTACCGTACTGATGATCTTCATTCTGGGTGTACCTTCAATTCAGGAGTTCACTATGCCGATCATGGTAGGTATTGTAGTCGGCGGTTATTCTTCCGTATGCATTACCGGTTCTCTGCTTTTTGTTATGGCTAAGGGCGGTTCCCTGAGACCTGCAGCAAAGAAGGCAGATAAGAAGTCCAAGAAGAAGTAATAGAAGATAAGATAGGATTGCCCGGAAGCGTCTTCCGGGCAATTTATCTCTTCTCTTCGGGGAAGAGTCGATATAAGAGAAAGAGAGGATAAGAACCATGCGTGATGATACCTGTATCTTTTGTAAGATTGCTGTAGGAGATATTCCCTCTGCAACTCTCTATGAGGATGAGATGTTCCGTGTTATTCTGGATCTGGGTCCCGCAAGCAAGGGACATGCTCTGATCCTTCCCAAGGAACACTATGCGAATGTCATCGAACTGGATGACAATTATGCTGCGAAGGCTCTGAAGCTTGGCGCGAAGATCGGAGAAGCCATGATGAAGGGACTCGGATGTGCCGGCTTTAATCTGGTACAGAACAATGGAACGGCTGCAGGCCAGACCGTGATGCACTTCCATCTGCATATTATTCCCCGCTATGAAGACGGTGAGAGAATGGTGTGCTGGAAGCCCGGCAGCTATGCAGAGGGTGAGATGGAGGAGACTGCAGCGAAGATTCGTCAGGCTCTGTAATCATATAAGATGCGTGTCAGATCGGCTCGTACGATTGGCAGCTTTGTTGTGCAGAACAAAAATACCGGGAGGCGGATATGCCTCCCGGTATTTTTGCTGTATATGGATTCAATTACTTTCTCTTCTTATCCGCCAGATCGTTCAGCATTGTTACGATCGTTCCGATGGCATTGCCGGAAGATGCACTGCTCATTGCCTGAATGTAATCTTCCTTATTGTTATATACCTTGTGGATGGTATTCAGAAGAAGCTCATCCGTCAGCTCTTCTTCTTCGATCACTTCACTGAAGCCCTGCTTCTTGAAGGATGCTGCATTAAGAATCTGGTCGCCGCGGCTGGCTGCTGCAGACAGAGGAATCAGGACATTGGGCTTGCCGGTTGCCTGGAATTCACAGATGGCATTCGCACCGGCACGGGAGATGACCATATCTGCCATAGCAAAAAGGTCAGGGAGCTCCTGAGAGATGTACTCATACTGAACGTAGCCGGGGGTTCCCTGCAGAGATTCATCCAGATGGTTCTTACCACACAGATGAACGACCTGGAACTCCTTGAGAAGTTCGGGAAGAATATTGCGAACAGCTTTGTTCACAGCAACCGATCCCAGGCTGCCTCCCATGATCATGAGGACAGGAAGGCCGTTGTTGAAGCCGGTGAAGGTCAGACCCTTCTCACGGGATCCCTGCAGCAGTTCGGGACGGATCGGGCTGCCGGTTACTACGGCCTTCTCCTTCGGCAGATGAGCCGCAGTCTCGGGGAAGTTGCAGCAGATCTTGGAGGCCAGTGGAAGGCTGAGCTTATTGGCAAGACCGGGCGTCATGTCTGATTCGTGGATCACGATCGGAATGCGGCGGAAGAAGGCTGCATATACTACGGGAACGGATACAAAGCCGCCCTTAGAGAAAATTACGTCCGGCTTATACTTGCCGAGAATGGAGAGTGCATCGAAGAATCCTTTGATTACGCGGAAGGGATCGGTGAAGTTCTTCAAAGAGAAGTATCTGCGGAACTTACCGGTGGAGATTCCTTTGTAGGGAGTGCCGGTTGCTCCAATCAGATCCTTCTCCATACCGTTCTCCTGACCGATATACAAGATGTCATATCCATTCTCTCTCAGCGTAGGCATCAGAGCAATATTGGGAGTTACATGTCCGGCTGTGCCGCCGCCGGTTAATACGATCTTTTTCATAGTGTTAGCCTCCGAAGATTACTGTGCCTGCTGTTCCTTGTACTGCTTCAGCGCACGAGCTAACTGGTCAGGACATGAGGTGGGACGGCTTCCACAGCGAATTCCGCTGATTCTCTGAATGGCTTCATCGATATCCATACCATCAATCAAGGCAGCTACGCCCTGGGTATTGCCGCTGCATCCGCCATAGAAGCGGACATCGGTAACCTTATTGTCAATTACATCGAAGGTGATTGCCTGAGAACAGGTACCACGAGTCTTATAAGTCTGCATAGATCCTCCTTATATGTGAATCACATAGAACATTCTTTTTATTATTAGTATAGCATGAATCAGAGTAAACCGCACGCCGATCTCAGTCTTCTTCAATCACCAGAATCTCCAGATAGTCGAAGTCGATCTCTTCCATAAAGCAGTCAGAAGACCAGCGGGTACGGGAATATCTCTGGAAGTCCCGGATATTGTTGTCCAGCCACAGGGGAACCTGCAGATCGAGTTCCATGCAGGCTTTCTCCAGGGCATGGAAGATCTTATGTGTGCGGGTATCCTGAGAATCATCAGTGATAACGACATCTCGAAGCAGATGCGTGTTCTTCCATTCTTTAAACCATATCCTCATAAGTATCCTCCGGTATGGGCATTTCTCTTTGACTACATGTTCAGCTTGAAGTGAGCAAAGGAATCATGCAAAAGTATAGTGAAAATCGAGGAAAATGTAAAGAGGGAAGTCTTGAAGCACTTTCCTTGATTGTGTATCATGAAAGCAGGGGGTGAGCTTATGGCTGAATTGATGAAGAAGGAAGAAGCACTTCAATATCTGGAGGAGGTCAGGGACGTCCTGACTGAACGGCAGACAGCAGTGCTGCAGCGTAAGGCACAGGAGAAGGAAGTAGAACAATTGGAGAGTGTGCTGCAGAAGGAGCAGAGGGCGCTTGACAATCAGATCCGTAAGACGATCAGCAAGAGAAGAGGAGAACTGGAAGCCGGGTATGATAAGCAGATACGGAACCTTCAGGAAGCTCTGGAACAAGCGAAAAAGAAGAGAGAAACAGAGAAGGAGAAGGCTATCGTTCTTCGTATCGAGGCGGAGACACAGGAAATCCGAGAGGAGAAGACCGGGTTAAAGGAAGAACTGGGTGCTGTCTATAAGAGCCATCATGTGCCCTTTCTCTGCCGGACGAATCTCTACTATGCCCTGCACTGTCCCGGCAGCTTCGGTGATGTTCTCACAATTCTGCTCTATCTGATGGTACTCTATCTTTTGCTGCCGGCAGGGCTGATCTTCTTCCTGACCGATCATAGTACGAAGTTCATCATCCTGATCTTTCTTGTGGATATCGTGCTTTTCGGAGGTCTCTATCTGTTGATCCATTCGTCAACAAGGAACCGATATGGGGACGCACTTCTGGAGGGGCGCAGCATCCGTAAGAAGATTCACAAGATTGAGAAGGAGCAGCGCAAGGCAGAGAAGATGATTCGTAAGGATCCGGATGAGGAAGCCTATCATCTGCAGGATTACGATGCGGAGATTCGTGAACGGCAGGAGGCACTTGAGGGGAAGAAGCAGGAACGTGAGGAAGCCATTCAGCGGTTTGAGACGGAGACAGAGGAGCAGATTCGCACGGAGGTCTTCGAAGAGTGTGATGATCGCATCTCGACAATAGAGGAAGCGCTGGAAGAAGAACTGCAGGAACTGCAGACGAGCAGGCAGGATG
>R17__coassemble_391_pt1 | contig 22615 bp, 18 predicted proteins | sample R17__metabat2_low_PE_029 | metagenome-assembled genome bin R17
CATATTAATAATGCCGATGACATCATCCGGGCTCTCATCATAGACGGGGATACGGGTGAAGTGCTCTTCCCGGAAGATATCCAGGATCTCCTCGTAGGTGCAGGCCACACTCGCGAACACAACATCGACGCGGGGAACCATGACATCCTTCGCCTGAGAATCTCCGAGATCGAATACGTTGGTGATCATCTCTTTCTCTTCCGACTCGATGACACCCTCCTCGTGGCTGACTTCCACGATCGTGCGGAGTTCTTCCTCAGTCATGGCATCATCCCGCTGGTTGGGATCCACACGAAGAACGAAGAGGTAGACTCTGGCCAGGGCATTGACCAGGATGATCAGAGGTGTCAGCACGATCATGCAGAGGCGAATGGCAGGTGCATAGCGGAAGGAGATCTTCTCAGAACGGATCGTAGCCATCGTCTTGGGACCGACCTCACCGAAGATCAGGACGATAAAGGTCAGGATGCCGGTACCGATGCCGACCGCCAGGCTGCCGCCGATCTTCGTGGCGAGGACCGTGGTCAGGGAGGAGGCAGTCAGATTCACGATGTTGTTGCCAATCAGGATGGCGGAGAGCATCTTGTTCTGATCCTCCAGAATATCGAGAACCAACTGGGCTTTCTTATTGCCATCGTCCGCCATCGAGCGGAGGCGGTGCCGGTTGACCGTAGTCAGGGCCGTCTCTGAGGATGAGAAGAAGGATGACAGATATAACAGGACAACGAGAACGATCAATATACAGACGTCACTGGAATCCAAGGTAATGTATCTCCTATTCTTGCATAATTATTACAAGTATACTATAATCGCAATTTGGATGTCAAGCTATTGCAAAAGAAGGTTGCATCACTTATACTGATGAGGCAAATGCTCTGACTGCGGGAGGCAGCAGGAGGATTGCAGGAAAGTGAGGATTCCATGGCGAATTCGAGATATACATTAATGAAGAAAAACGGCAGGGCAAAGCGCGCGCAGCTGGAGACAGTTCATGGTACCGTGCAGACGCCTCTGTTCATGAATGTCGGCACGGTGGGTGCCATCAAGGGTGCTGTAGCGACCACAGACCTGAAGGAGATCGGCACTCAGGTGGAACTGTCCAACACCTATCATCTGCATGTGCGTACCGGCGATGAGCTGATCAAGCAGATGGGAGGACTTCACAAGTTCATGAACTGGGACCGCCCCATTCTGACGGATTCGGGCGGATTCCAGGTCTTCTCTCTGGCAGGTCTCCGCAAGATCAAGGAGGAGGGTGTTACCTTCCGCTCCCATATCGACGGTCATAAGATCTTCATGGGACCGGAGGAGAGTATGCAGATTCAGTCGAATCTGGGATCTACGATTGCGATGGCCTTCGATGAGTGCGCTCCCAATCCTTCCACCAGAGAATATATCGAGAACAGTGTGGCGAGAACGACACGCTGGCTTGAGCGCTGCAAGATAGAGATGGCTCGCCTGAACTCTCTGCCGGATACGGTGAACCCGCAGCAGCTGCTCTTCGCTATCAACCAGGGCGGAACTTACGAAGATATCCGCATTGAGCATGCGAAGACGATCGCACAGATGGGACTGGACGGCTACGCCATCGGCGGTCTGGCTGTCGGTGAATCTCATGCGGAGATGTACCGGATCCTGGATGTGACGGTCCCTCATCTTCCTGATGATAAGCCGACCTATCTGATGGGTGTAGGCACTCCGGCGAATATTCTGGAGGCCGTCGACCGTGGCGTAGACTTCTTCGATTGTGTGTATCCCAGCCGCAACGGAAGACATGGACACGTCTACACGAATCAGGGCAAGCTCAACCTCTTTAATGCGAAGTATGCCATGGATGCAGGCCCCATCGAGGAGGGCTGTCAGTGTCCTGCCTGCAAGAATGGCTACTCCAGAGCCTATATCCGCCATCTGCTGAAGGCACAGGAGATGCTCGGAATGCGTTTTTGTGTCTTGCATAATCTCTGTTTTTATAATACAATGATGGAGGAAATTCGCCTTGCTATCGATGAAGACCGGTACCCCGAGTACAAGGCTCAGAAGCTGGCCGGGTTAGGTGTTGCCCCTGTGGAGATCACAGAGTGATCCGGGGAGATACCTCAGAATAGAATATGAACAGGAGGAAAAAGGAATGTTCTTAGCAGCTAGTAGTTCTATGGGCGCCGGTTTCTGGGTAATCTACATCGTAGTCATCGTAGCTTTCATGTATTTTGTCATGATCCGTCCTCAGAACAAGGAGAAGAAGCAGAAGGAAGCTATGCTTGCACAGGTTGCAGTAGGCGACAGCATTCTGACCACGAGTGGTTTCTACGGTGTTGTGATCGATATCACCGATGATGTTGTTATCGTTGAGTTCGGAAGCAACAAGAACTGCAGAATCCCTATGCAGAAGGCAGCCATCGTTCAGGTTGAGAAGCCCGAGCAGGAGTAATTGAATATGGATTCATACCCCCACATAACCCGGTGACGGGTTATGTGGGGGTTTTTTATGCAAAAAACTTGATATTGACAGCGAAATAGGATACTATAAATAATTGAATTTGTATGCGCGGTTTTGCTGTGAGAGCGCATGCTTTGAGAAAAAGGAGGAACGATCATGATTTGTAATATTGCACTGATCCCCGGCGATGGTATCGGTCCCGAGATCGTTGGCGAGGCGAAGAAGGTTCTGGATGCAGTAGCTTCCAAGTATGGTCACACGTTTAACTACACCAATCTGCTGATGGGCGGCTGCTCCATCGATGCCTACGGTACTTCTCTGACGGATGAGACGCTGGAGAAGGCGAAGGCCAGCGATGCTGTCCTGCTGGGTGCTGTTGGCGGTATTCAGGGAGATCCCCGTTTTGCGAACTGGTATGACAGAGATCCCAAGCAGAGACCCGAGGCCGGACTTCTGAAGATGCGCAAGGGTCTGGAACTCTTTGCGAACCTGCGTCCCGCTTACCTCTACCCTGAGCTGGCACGCAGATGCCCTCTGAGACCGGAGATCATCGGCGAGAACGGATTCGATATGATCGTAGTTCGTGAGCTGACCGGCGGTCTCTACTTCGGTAAGAGATGGACCGAGGAAGTGGATGGACAGAGAGTAGCTACCGATACTCTGACCTACAGTGAAGAAGAGATCCGCCGTATCGCCATCAAGGCTTTCGAGATTGCAAGAAAGAGACGCAGCCAGGTCATCAGTGTCGATAAGGCCAATGTATTGGATTCTTCCCGCCTGTGGAGAAAGGTTGTTGAGGAAGTGTCCGCAGACTATCCCGATGTAACTCTGAAGAATATGCTGGTAGATAACTGCGCGATGCAGCTGGTATTCAATCCCGGCCAGTTCGATGTTATCCTGACCGAGAATATGTTCGGTGACATCCTCTCCGATGAGGCTTCCGAGATCACCGGTTCCATCGGTATGCTCTCCTCCGCAAGTCTGGGCAAGACCAAGCTTGGTCTCTATGAGCCGAGCCATGGCTCCGCACCTGACATCGCAGGAACGAACGCAGCGAACCCCATCGCAACCATCCTGTCCGCAGCTATGATGCTCCGCTACTCCTTTGATCTGATGGCAGAGGCGGATGACATCGAGAATGCTGTCAAGAAGGTTCTGGAAGATGGATACCGCACCGGCGATATCATGTCTGAGGGATGCACGAAGGTCGGCACCGTAGAGATGGGTGCAGCTATCATCGAGCGTCTGTAATCCGCTCGGATCAAGATCTGTAATCATACCCGAAGTTCCGTTTCGGAGCGGGCTTCGGCAATATAACCAATATCACAGGGGGTATCTTGTGCAATGGTCCCGGATCTTTGTATGAGACGCCCTGAGTCTTAGGAATGGAATGTAATAAAGGAGAACAAAATGAAGAGTGATAATGCAAGAGCCGGCATGCAGCAGGCCCCCGCAAGAAGTCTGTTTAACGCTCTGGGATTTACCGCAGAAGAGATGAAGAAGCCCATGGTTGGTATCGTAAGCTCCTACAATGAGATCGTACCCGGCCATATGAATATCGACAAGATCGTGGATGCTGTCAAGCTCGGCGTTGCCGAGGCCGGCGGTGTACCCGTTGTATTCCCTGCCATCGCTGTATGTGATGGTATCGCTATGGGTCATGTGGGTATGAAGTACTCTCTGGTAACCCGTGACCTGATCGCCGATTCTACCGAGTGCATGGCCATTGCTCATCAGTTTGATGCGCTGGTTATGGTTCCCAACTGCGATAAGAACGTTCCCGGACTGCTGATGGCAGCAGCCAGACTGAACCTTCCTACCGTATTCGTATCCGGCGGTCCTATGCTGGCAGGACACATCAAGGGCAAGAAGAGAAGCCTGTCCTCCATGTTTGAGGCAGTAGGCTCCTACGCTGCAGGCACGATGACCGAGGAAGATGTTACCGAGTTCGAGAACAAGGTATGTCCTACCTGCGGTTCCTGTTCCGGTATGTATACTGCGAACTCCATGAACTGCCTGACCGAGGCTCTGGGTATGGGCCTTCGCGGCAATGGTACCATCCCTGCTGTATATTCTGAGAGAATCCGTCTGGCAAAGCATGCCGGTATGGCTGTTATGGATCTGTGGCGCAAGGGCATCACGGCTCGTGATATCATGACCAAGGATGCCATCATGAATGCTCTGACCGTAGATATGGCTCTGGGCTGCTCCACCAACTCTATGCTGCATCTGCCTGCGATCGCTCATGAGATCGGCTTCGACTTCGATATCAGCTTCGCGAATCCGATCAGTGAGAAGACGCCCAACCTGTGCCACCTGGCACCTGCGGGTCCTACCTATATGGAAGACCTGAACGAAGCCGGCGGCGTATACGCTGTCATGAAGGAACTCGCAGACATCGGTCTGCTGAACACCGACTGTCTGACGGTAACCGGTCAGACTATCGGTGAGAATATCAAGTTCGCTTACAACCTGAATCCCGAAGTCATCCGTCCTGTGGAGAATCCTTACTCCAAGACCGGCGGACTGGCAGTTCTGAAGGGCAACCTGGCTCCCGATGGATCTGTTGTTAAGCGTTCTGCAGTTGTACCTGAGATGCTGGTTCATGAAGGACCTGCCCGCGTCTTCGACTGTGAGGAAGATGCAATCGCAGCCATCAAGGGCGGACAGATCGTAGCCGGTGATGTTGTTGTCATCCGTTATGAGGGACCTAAGGGCGGCCCCGGCATGAGAGAGATGCTGAATCCTACTTCTGCCATTGCAGGTATGGGTCTCGGCTCTTCCGTGGCACTGATTACGGACGGACGCTTCTCCGGCGCATCCCGCGGTGCTTCCATCGGCCATGTATCCCCTGAGGCTGCTGTCGGCGGACCGATTGCTCTGGTAGAAGAAGGTGATATCATCTCTATCGATATCAATGGTCTGGCTCTGAACCTTAAGGTTTCTGATGAGGAGCTTGAGGCCAGACGTGCGAAGTGGCAGCCCAGACAGCCCAGAGTTACCACCGGTTACCTGTCCCGCTACGAGAAGATGGTCACCTCCGGCAACCGCGGTGCAATCCTGGAAGTGAAGTAAGATCTGACCACAGATAAGATCCGGGATAATATTAGGAAGAGTATAAGCGGATGCAGAGTCCCGGGGACGGGGCTCTGCATCTAATAAACAGTAAAGAGGAAAGATAAATGATACTGAATGGATCTGAGATTATCATGGAATGCCTGCTGGAGCAGGGTGTTGACACTGTGTTCGGCTATCCGGGCGGTGCAATTCTGAATGTATATGATGAACTGTACAAGTATTCGGATCGGATTCACCATGTGCTGACCTCCCACGAGCAGGGCGCATCCCATGCGGCGGACGGCTATGCAAGAGCTACCGGCAAGGTGGGCGTATGTATGGCGACCTCCGGTCCCGGTGCAACCAATCTGGTTACCGGTATCGCAACGGCACACATGGACTCCATTCCCATGGTTGCCATCACTGCCAACGTAGGAACAGCAGTTCTCGGTAAGGACTCCTTCCAGGAGGTAGATATTGCCGGTGTCACCATGCCTGTGACCAAGTACAGCACGCTGGTAAAGAGAGTGGAGGATCTGGCACCCGCCCTGCGACGTGCCTTCAAGATCGCGAAGTCCGGCCGTCCCGGCCCTGTCCTGGTTGATGTTACGAAGGATGTGACGGCAGCTAAGACTGAATTCACCCCGATGCAGAAGGAAGAGATTCTTCCCAAGACCGATGACCTGAGAGAAGAGGATCTTCAGACAGCTGTGGAGATGATCCGCAATGCCAAGAAGCCCTTCATCTTCGCCGGCGGCGGTGTGATTGCCGCAGAGGCTTCGGAAGAACTGAGGACCTTCGTGAAGAAGGTGGATGCTCCGATCACGCTGTCCCTGATGGGTCAGGGTGCCTTCGATGAGAGTGATTCTGCCTATACCGGCATGCTCGGCATGCATGGTACGAAGACCTCCAACCTGGGTGTGTCGAACTGCGATCTGCTGATCGCTCTTGGCGTGCGCTTCAGCGACCGCTGCACCAGCAATACGAAGACCTTCGCGAGCAAGGCGAAGATTCTGCATATCGATGTAGATCCCGCAGAGATCAACAAGAATATCCGTACGGATGCCTCCGTCATCGGTGACCTGAAGGTAGTTCTGCAGGAGCTGAATGCTCGTCTTGACGCACAGTCTCATACCGCATGGATGAATCACATCATGGACCTGAAGGAGAGATTCCCTCTACGCTACCGGCACAATACGATGACCGGTCCTGCCGTTGTTGAAAAGATCGATGAGATGACGAAGAGTCAGGCCATCATTGTTACTGATGTAGGCCAGCATCAGATGTGGGCAGCCCAGTACTATACCTATCATCAGCCGAGAACCTTCCTGAGCTCCGGCGGACTGGGTACCATGGGCTATGGCATGGGTGCAGCCATCGGTGCACAGACGGCATTCCCCGATCGTATGGTTGTCAATGTAACCGGCGATGGATGCTTCCGTATGAACTTGAACGAGCTGGCTACGGTCTCCAGGAATCAGCTGCCTGTGATCACTGTGATCATCAACAATCATGTGCTTGGTATGGTACGTCAGTGGCAGACCCTGTTCTATGGACAGAGATATTCCCACACAGTGCTGAGAGACATGGTTGACTTCGCTAAGGTAGCGGAAGGCTTCGGTGTGAAGGGGTATCATGTAGAGAACCTGGAAGAACTGGAAGCTGCGATGCAGGAAGCACTGGAGAAGCGCCAGGCGGCTGTGATCGATTGCTGGATCGACAGTGATGATAAGGTATTCCCCATGGTAGCTCCCAACGGCAACATTGAGGATGCCTTCGGAGAGGAAGACCTGCAGGGAAGACAGCAGCAGCAGCAGGAGTAAAGAGGACAAAAGATGTCTGAATGGAGATACCCGATGACCACGCAGGCGGAGACTGCGATGCGCAATGCCGGAAAGGCTGCGGTCCGCATGAATCACGCCTACGTGGGCACCGAACATATTCTGCTGGGAATCCTTGCCACGGACTGTGTCGCAGCTGATGTGCTGAAGCATCTGAAGGTGACGACCGAGAGGGTGGAGACACTGATTGGCCAGCTGGTTGCTCCCGAGTATCAGGAGAAGCAGACGAAGCCGGAGCTCTCCCCCAAGGTTTGGGAGGTTCTGGAACGCTGTCAGGATATCATCCGGCACACAGGAGATGAGAAGATCGGAAGTGATATTCTCCTGATGTCGCTGATCCGGGAGTACGATTGCGTGGCAATCCGCCTGCTCAATACGATGGAAGTCAGCTTTCAGAAGGTCAACAATGCATTGGCTGAGGCGATGGGACCGGACGGGGAACCCTGGAAGATCAAGAATGAAGATACTATGGCGGCCTCCCGGGTAACCGGCGAGGTCGTAGAACGTTTTAGCAGAGACCTGACAGACCTGGCAGTCAGAGGCGAGTTGGACCCGGTCATCGGCAGGGAGAAGGAATTGAACCGGATCCTGCAGATCCTGAGCCGCCGCACGAAGAACAATCCCTGCCTGATCGGAGAGCCGGGCGTCGGCAAGACCGCGATCGTGGAGGCGCTTGCCATGCGTATGGCAGCAGGCGATGTGCCGGCCAATCTGAAGGACAAGAGGGTCCTGGCACTGGATCTTTCTGCTATGGTGGCGGGAACCAAGTACCGGGGAGAGTTCGAGGAGCGGATCACGCAGGTGATCCGGGAAGTCCACAGCATGGGCAATATTCTGCTCTTCCTGGATGAGATCCACACGCTGATCGGAGCCGGCGGCTCAGAGGGCAGTCTGGATGCTGCCAACATTCTGAAGCCGGCACTCTCTCGCGGAGAGATTCAGCTGATCGGCGCAACGACCGTGGATGAGTACCGCAAGCATATCGAGAAGGATGCGGCTCTGGAACGCCGCTTCCAGCCGGTCATGGTGGAAGAACCGACGGAGGAAGAGACCGTGGAGATCCTGAAGGGGCTCCGCCGCTGCTATGAGCAGCATCATGGCGTTCAGATCGATGATTCTGCCATCGAGGCAGCGGCTGCTCTGTCGAAGAGATATGTCCATGACAGATTCCTTCCGGATAAGGCACTGGACCTGATCGATGAGTCGGCAGCCCATGTCCGCCTTCGCGAGAGCCGCAGCAGCCGTCTGCAGGCGAAGCGGCAGGAGGAGAAGGACGCGCTGGAGAAGGCGCGGGAGGAAGCTCTGAAGACCGGGGACCTCGAGGCATTCGCTGCCGCACAGGCAGAACTTGAACGATGGAATTCGCGCAAGGTGCGCGAGCGCAAGATGCCGGTCGTATCCGAAGCTGATGTGGCAGACGTAGTATCCGGATGGACGAAGATTCCGGTGAAGCGTCTGGCAGAGAAGGAGAGTGCTCGTCTGCGGAACCTGGAGAAGACGATCCATAAGCGGGTCATCGGTCAGGAGGAAGCTGTCAGCGCGGTGGCTCGTGCGATTCGAAGAAGCCGTGTTGGTCTGAAGAATCCCTCTCGACCGATCGGTTCCTTCCTCTTCCTGGGACCTACCGGCGTCGGCAAGACAGAACTATGCAAGGTGCTGGCAGAGACCATGTTCGGAAGAGAAGATGCCATGATCCGCATCGATATGTCGGAATATATGGAGAAGCACAGTGTATCCCGCATGATCGGCTCCCCGCCCGGCTATGTCGGCTATGAGGAAGGCGGTCAGCTGAGCGAGAGAGTGCGCAGGAATCCTTACTCGGTCATTCTCTTTGATGAGATCGAGAAGGCGCACCCGGATGTATTCAACATCCTGCTGCAGATCCTGGATGAAGGACATGTGACCGACTCTCAGGGCAGGAAGATCGACTTCAAGAATACGATCCTGATCATGACGAGCAATGCCGGAGCCGAGCGGATCATCGAGCCCAAGCGTCTGGGATTCGCCGCCGTTAGTGATGCGGCCGCTGACCATGAACGGATGAAGCAGGGCGTGATGGAAGAGGTAAAGCGCCTCTTCAAGCCTGAGTTCCTGAACCGTATAGATGAGACGATCGTCTTCCATGCGTTGACGAAGGAGAACATGCGCGAGATCTTCCGCATCCTCTGGAAGCAGCTGGGCGAGCAGGTGGGAGCAGCGCAGGGTATCACGCTGAAGATCCGCCCCGAGGCCAGAGATTGGCTTGTGGAGCGGGGGTATGACCCCAAGTATGGTGCGAGACCTCTGAGAAGAGCATTTCAAACTTACCTGGAAGATCCGCTGTCTGACCGGATCCTGGAAGGTGAGATCCACCCCGGCGATGAGGTGGTGATCTCTCTTGTGCAGGGGGAGCATGACAAGATGGTCCTTCGCTTCCGCAGTAAGCAGAAGAATGGCGAAGAATGATGGATAGAATCTGTCACACAATATCGTGAAAATGCTCAAAATAGTGAATCTTTCTTAATATTTACTAAACTTACAGAATTCAATTGCATAATGTCTGAGAAAGCTTTATAATTAAGACATGTATTGGAAGCATCTTCCATAAGAGCAAGGAGGACAAGACAATGTCAGTGGTTAAGGAACTGTTTCGCGGTGAGCAAGGCGGATCCATCAGCTTCGGAGATTACTCTCTGAATCAGAAGACGAAGAAGGAAGATATTGAATTCGGTGGCGACCTGTATAAGGTTAAGACCTTCTATGAGATAACCAAGCTGGAGAAGAACGGAGCATTCGTATATGAGTCCGTTCCCGGAACTGCAGTAGAGAATTTCGCAGTGATGGAAGACGGCGCAAGCTTCAAGGTCTGCGGATATCGTGACTGTGAGATCACCGTAGAGCTGGAGGAGTCCACACAGTACCTGATCACCTTCAATGGTGAGCAGCATGGCCTGATGGAGACGAACCGCAGCGGTAAGCTTTCCATCGGTCTTGAACTGGAGGAAGGCAAGGAAGTTGAGGTTGTCATCAAGAAGAGATGATCGCTCTTTCGATGCAGAAGGATAGATGACATAGGGAACTCCTGCGGGAGTTCCCTTTTCAGGTAATGGGATAGAATCGTGCGAAAGCGACAGGAGATCAGAGTGCTATGGCGAAGGCAAAGACGACAACATTTTTCTGTAAGGAGTGCGGGTGTGAATCTGCCAAGTGGCAGGGCCAGTGTCCTGCCTGTAAGGCCTGGAACAGTCTGGTGGAGGCTCCGAAGGCTTCCGGAGGCGGAGACAAGCGCCTGGCACGAGGATTGATTCGCGAGAGCGCGGCTCCGGTATCTTTGCATGAGATCGAGAGCGGGCAGGAAGAGCGCTTCTCCACGGGATTTCATGAACTGGACGTGGTTCTGGGCGGCGGAATCGTGCCTGCCTCTCTGATCCTGGTAGGCGGCGATCCCGGCATTGGCAAGTCCACGCTTCTTCTGCAGGTCTGCCGGAACATTGCGGCTGATGAGAGATCGGTCCTCTATATCTCCGGTGAGGAATCTCTGCGCCAGATCAAGCTTCGTGCCTCCCGCATGGGTGAGTTCGCAGACAGCCTGAAGTTCCTCAGCGAGACCAATCTGGATACGATTGCGGAGACGATGCGCACGCATTCGCCGGAGGTTGTTATCATCGACTCTATTCAGACGATGTACAAGGAGGGAGTCGAGAGCGCGCCGGGCAGCATGGGGCAGGTCCGGGAATCCACGAATGTTCTGCTGCAGCTGGCTAAGGGACTGGGAATCACGATCTTTATCGTTGGTCATGTGACGAAGGAGGGAACGGTGGCCGGTCCCCGGATGCTTGAGCATATGGTGGATACGGTGCTCTACTTCGAGGGAGAGCGGAGTGCCTCCTACCGTATCATCCGCGGCGTGAAGAATCGGTTCGGATCTACGAATGAGATCGGTGTGTTCGAGATGCAGAGCGATGGGCTCCATGAGGTGGAGAATCCTTCCGAATTCATGCTGAGCGGGAAGCCGGAAGAGGCATCCGGGTCTGTGGTGACTTGCGCGATGGAGGGGACCCGGCCGATGCTCCTGGAGATTCAGGCACTGGTGGCGAGGTCGAACTTCGGCAATCCCAGAAGGACCGCTGCCGGCGCAGACTACAACCGTGTGAACCTGCTGATCGCGGTTCTTGAGAAGCGCCTGAACCTGCATATGTCCGACTGCGATGCCTATGTGAATATTGCGGGCGGCATGAGAGTGTCGGAGCCCTCCCTGGATCTGGGAATCGTTCTGGCACTCTACTCCAGCTATCGGGATGTGGTGATCGACAGTCATACGATCGTCTTCGGCGAGGTAGGACTGGCCGGTGAAGTGCGCGGGGTATCTCAGGCAGAGCGCAGGGTCAATGAGGCGCAGAAGCTAGGGTTTACGACCTGTATTCTGCCGAAGTCTTCGGCAGATCGGATTGGGCATGTGGACGGGATGAAGCTGATCGGGGTCCGCAATGTGATGGAAGTGATCGATCTGTGCTGACGGAATTGTCGGATTCCGGGAAACAATTCTGAAAAAAGTGGTTGACACCACAGAATATATGTGCTATCTTATATGGGTAGCGCGAAGGGGTATAGTTCAATGGTAGAACAGCGGTCTCCAAAACCGTTGATGTGAGTTCGACTCTTGCTACCCCTGCTGAAGAGAGATGTCCGATGGACATCTCTTTTTTTTGAAACACCAGGGAGCAATGAGGAAAATGGGCATAGAAGCCCCTTGTGAGCAATGCGCACTGTTTTTCATCTTATGATACTGTGCAGCAAGTCTACTTGTAATTTGAGTTAGTTTCATTTATAATAAGTCTGTTGAGGGATTCGTTATGGATGGCAGGCGATTCATCCATAACCTGATAAGGAGGAATGACTACATGATTGAGATGCAGGGAAAGAAGTTCGAAGAGAAGGAGATCATGAGGATTCATGTTTCTCTGATTCCCGGTGCAAAGTCTGAATTAAAAGGACGCGCAGGAAGAGTTGTGATGCTTCCCTTCACCGGTACGGTAGAAGGCGAGATCTTCAATGGTGAGGTCCTTCCCGGCGGATGTGATACACAGGTGGAGAATCTTGCGATGGTGAGACATATGTCTGCCCGCTATATGTTGAAGGGAACCGATTGCTTCGGAACTCCCTGCCAGATCTATATTGAGAACAACGGATACTTCACGGATGGCAATATGCCCAAGCCATTCACAACGGTACCCACCTTCTATACAGACAGTGATAAATTAGCTACCTACCTTCATACGAATCAGTTCATCACCCGCGGTTATCCCGGAGCGGAAGGCCCTGATATCGTTGTCTATGAGCTGCAGGAGATCACGACCGGCAAGATGAGTGATAAGGAGCTGGAGGGATGGCCTCTCAGCGGAATGAAGAATGCATAAGTAAGAATCGGCACCGCCTCTTCGGAGGCGGTTTTTTTTGCTGCAAAGCCCGGCAGGCGGCAGACGAGCTCGCTCGTCTGACATCTGCCGGGCGTAAGGACATGGAGCACAAAGTGCGGAATGTCCGCTTGCGGGTCGAGTAGGAGGGGAGAATTCCCTCCTACTCGATCGGCTTTGGCGCGGCAGCGCATTGCTATGGTAGTGCATTCATTTGTATAATATAAGACGTTATTAACAAAATTAGTAACATCCCATGCCAAAATTAAGAATGTTAAAAAATGTTCGCGAATTTTGAAACTTTAGCAGAAAAACAATGGTTGACGTGATGGAAGGCATCTTCTATAATATACGGGAATTTGGGTAATGGAAGACAGAACTCGTCGTATGTGACAGAAGTTCAGATATGAGCCTTTACCCGCTGAATACAGCCGGCATGCATCATATGCTGCGGCTGAAGGAGGATCGATACTGATGAAGAAGGTATGCTGTTTGAACAACATCTCCAGCAAGGGAACTTCCCTGCTTGGGGCAGAGTATGAATTGACAACAGAGATGACGGATGCGGAGGCTGTTCTGGTGCGCAGTGCTTCCATGCATGAGATGGAACTGCCCGCTTCCCTGCAGGCAATTGCCCGTGCAGGTGCCGGTGTGAACAATATCCCTCTGGAGAAGTGTGCAGATCAGGGCATCGTTGTATTCAATACGCCCGGTGCCAATGCGAATGCCGTGAAGGAGCTGGTGCTTGCAGGTATGCTTCTGTCCTGCCGTGACATCATCGGCGGTGTAGAGTGGGGGCGTGCGAATGCGGAGAATCCCGATGTGGCAAAGGCTGCCGAGAAGGAGAAGAAGAACTTCGCAGGATCTGAGATCTCCGGCAAGACACTGGGTATCGTAGGTCTGGGTGCGATTGGTTATAAGATTGCCATGGCTGCCATGGCGCTGGGAATGGATGTAATTGGCTACGATCCCTTCCTGAATCTTACCGATGTTCCCATGACGAAGGACCTGAAGGACATCTATGAGAAGAGTGACTTCATCACTCTGCATGTTCCGCTGCTTCCCGATACCCGCGAGATGATCAACAAGGAGTCGATCGCCATGATGAAGGATGGCGTAGTGATCCTGAACTATGCCCGTGACCTTCTGTGCAATGAGGCCGATCTTGCGGAAGCGTTGGAGTCCGGCAAGGTAAGAAAGTATATGTGTGATTTCGCGAATCCGAACACGCTTGCCATGAAGAATACGGTCGTTACCCCTCATCTGGGAGCTTCCACCGAGGAGTCCGAGGAGAACTGTGCGATCATGGCTGTAAAGCAGATCCGCAATTATCTGGAGAATGGTAATATCATCAATTCCGTTGTATTCCCCCGCGTAGATAAGGGCGAGAAGACGAAGGCCGTTCGTCTGGGTGTGTTCTATAAGGATGTGGACGCACTGGATGAGATCAAGACTGTCTGCGGCGAGGATGTTCTGGGCGGCAAGCGCGGCGCTTACGGATATGCTCTGGTGGATGCAGATGCTGTGGATGCAGCTCGCGTGGCAGCAATTCCCGGTGTATATAAGGTAAGAGAACTGTAGGAATCGGACATACCCTGAATAGGAATAAAAAGGAAGTCAGAGGGATCCCGGGGGATTCCTCTGACTTCTATATGCTAAGGAGTTACTATGGCTATTTTTAAACCCTTTCCCTGCATTCGCCCGAACGAGGACGTAGTAGAGAAGATGGCGTCCCGCCCCTATGATGTGATGAATGAGGCGGAGGCGAGAGCGGAAGCGGAGAAGAATCCCGCTTCCTTCCTGAACCTGAGCCGTCCGGAGGTGCACTTCCCGGAAGGCAGTCATCCCGACAGCCGAAGCATCCATGAGAAGGCGAAGGAACAGCTGGAGACCTGGCTGAAGGACGGTACCCTGATGAATGATCAGGATGTGGCCTTCTATGTATATGAGCTCTCCATCGGCGGTCATCAGCAGACCGGTCTGGTGGGCTGTGCCTCGGTCGATGATTACTGGAATCATGTGGTTCGTCAGCATGAGAAAGTTCGCAAAGAGAAGCTGGAGGACCGTACGATGCACATCAATACGGTGGGTGCTCAGACAGGTCCGGTCTTCCTTGCCTACAGGAATCGCAAGGATATCGATCAGACGATCCGCCAGATCAAGCAGTTCGATCCCATCTATGACTTCCATGGCGGTGACGGCGTCGATCACAGAGTGTGGAAGATCAGCGATCTTGCCCTGACGGCTTCCCTGCAGAGAAGCTTCGAGCGTCTGGATACCCTCTATATCGCCGATGGACACCATCGTGCCTTCGCTGCGGCAAGGGTGTGTGAGATGCGACGTCAGCAGTTCCCCAAGTATACCGGTAAGGAGGCCTTCAACTACTTCCTCGCCGTGGCCTTCCCGGATGAGCAGCTGGATATCCTGTCCTACAACCGCGTGGTTGCTGATCTGAACGGTCTCAGCAAGGAAGAATTCCTGGCGGCCATCAGCAGAGACTTCAATGTCCGCGTGCTGGGAGATGCCCCCTTCTTCCCCAAGTTCAAGGGCGTGTTCGGCATGCATCTGGATGGCGAGTGGTATCAGTTGTCGGCGAAGCGCCGGATCGTAAGCAATGACCCAGTGGAAGGACTGGATGTGGCTCTCTTACAGAATTATCTGCTGGAACCGATCCTGGGAATCAAGGATCCCCGCACGGATAAGCGGATCGACTTCGTCGGCGGTATCCGCGGTCTGGGAGAGCTTGAGAAGAGATGCCGCACCGATATGCGAGTGGCATTCTGTCTGTATCCGACATCCATCCGTGAGCTGTTTGCCGTCGCCGATGAGGGTCTGCTGATGCCCCCGAAGTCCACCTGGTTTGAACCGAAGCTTGCCAGCGGACTCTTCATTCACCGTTTATAATCGGACTTTTAGATTCCTCTGCGGGTGTGAGACACATCTTCGGAGGAATCTTTCTTCTTTAAGCAATGTGTTGGAAATGCCCCCCGGGGGCTTTTTTCTTTCGGGTTCCCGTGATATTATAAGATAAAATGATTATAGAGTCGGAATCTGACAGAATACATTAGAAGCGAATGCATTCGGTAGGAAGGCACGTCGGAACTAAGATACCGCAGCTTTGGAACATATTCTGTTATCCGCGGAATAGAAGGAGGTACTAAGATGCACGAAGGACATGGCGTACATCATCACCATCACCACGAGGCTTCTTCTTCCAGCAAGGAAGAAGCTGTAGCACTGCTTGGCTATATGGTAGCTCACAACGAGCATCATGCTGAGGAACTGGCAGAACTTGCCGAGACGATGAGACAGCTGGAGATGTTCCAGGTTGCAGAGGAGATCGAGGCAAGCCTCGAGAGCTTCAAGGAGGGCAACCTGAATCTTCGTCAGGCATTCGCTCTGCTGAAGGATTGATCTGAGATATAGGAGGCGATAGTTATGTGTCTTGCAGCAGCATATAAGAACACACAGTCCAGAGAGAATCTGATCTGTCAGTATGTGAGTACGATCGGTTTCAAGGAGAAGAAGATCGTTCTGACGGATCTGCTGGGTACGGAGATCGAAGTTGAGGGTGAACTGAGCACCGTTGATCTTGTGAAGAACTTCATCGTAATCAAGTGTGCATAGAACAATTTTACGATTTCTACACAATGTGAGAAGTTAGTGAACACTATGTATGAAAAGAAGAGGAATCCCTGGGGATTCCTCTTCTTTTCTTGAGATATTCTGCAGAAACTGGTAAAATTGATAATATATTAAAAGTATTATGAATTACAGGAGATGTCTTTAATGCCGGAATATGAGCTGGTTCGCGAAATTTTCAACCTTTGTGCGAATAATCAGATGAGGGATGTGTTTTTTGAGGAGATCGAGACTGAGGATACGGATGCCTATGTTCGGGATCTCTTTCCCGATCGGCAGCTGACGATCGAGAAGAGCCTGACATCGGATGGGAGTATCCGCTACGATGTCAATGCAACGGGGCTCAGACAGCGATTTACTTTTACCCCTGTGTGAGCCACAGCGGATTTTACTGACACTTTGTTGGAAAAGCAACCCTCAAGGGGGGATTGCCTTGACTTTCATAAAGATTATAAGTAAAATTTTATTAATATAACGTGAAATAGCAGACGGGATTGTTAGAAAAATAACAATGCCGTATTGCGCGTTTTTCCGTTATGAAGGAGGTATAGAGAAGATGGCATATACAATTGCAGTGGCCGGTAAGGGAGGCGTCGGCAAGACGACGACCTGCGGCTTTCTGATTGACTATCTCTGCAAGAAGAAGAAGGGTCCGATTCTTGCGGTAGATGCAGATGCGAACTCCAACCTGAATGAGGTGCTCGGTGTCGAGGTCGAGAGAACTCTGGGCGATATCCGTGAAGAGGTAGCTCGTGCGGAGATGGCGAAGGACAATCCCATTCCTCCCACGATGAGCAAGGCCGACTATATGCAGTATCAGCTGACCAATGCCGTAATCGAGGATGATGACTTTGATATGATCGTGATGGGCAGAACCCAGGGAAGCGGATGCTATTGCTTCGTGAATGGCCTGCTTCAGATGCAGATTCAGAGACTGGTTGGCAACTATAAGTATATGGTTGTGGACAATGAGGCCGGTATGGAACATATCAGCCGCGGTATTCTGCCGAAGGTCGACATGATCATTCTGGTCAGTGACTGCTCCAGACGTGGTATTCAGGCAGTAGGAAGAATCGCAAAGCTTGTGAAGGAAGTACAGATGGACGTAAGCTGTGTGAAGCTGATCGTCAATCGTGCTCCGAACGGCGAGCTGAACCCCGGCGTGCTGGAAGAAATCGAGAAGCAGGAACTGGATCTGCTCGGTGTTCTTCCTCAGGATGAACTGGTATATGAGTATGACTGCGAAGGCAAGCCTACCGTCCAGATCCCCGAAGACGCCCCTGTAAGAAAGAAGCTGGCAGAATTGCTGGATTCCCTCAACATCTGATGATATGAGCGGAACGCTGACCGACGATATTCCGCATCTTGTGATGCCGGAAGATTCTGCTCTCGTCTATCGGCAGTGCTTCGCGCAGCTTCGGATGGGATATATGTAACTAAGAAGAATCCCCTCTTCAGACTGGGGAGAGAGTAGTCTGATCAGGGATTTGATAGAGCAACAAAAACAAGAGAGTAATAGGAGGAATTATGGAAGAATTAAAGCTGACTACACTCGAAGAGATGGAAGCCGAGACAGCGAAACTTCTGGAGACCGGTAAGAAGGTTGGGGCTGACAGCTGGCAGCAGCGTGTTAAGAATCAGACCCCTCACTGTAAGTTCGGTGAAGAAGGCACTTGCTGCCGTATCTGCTCCATGGGACCCTGCCGTATCACCCCTAAGGCATCCCGCGGTATCTGCGGATGTGATGTTCACGGTATTGTAGGTCGTAACTATCTGAGATTCACCGCCGGTGGTGCAGCTACCCACTCTGACCATGGCCGTGAGATCTGCCACACCCTGTATCTGTCTGCTGAGGATGGCAACTACAAGGTAAAGGATCCTGAGAAGCTTCTGAAGATCGCTAAGGAATGGAACATCGAGACCGAGGGCCGCGATATCTATGACATTGCTCATGAGACCGCTGAAGTAGGTCTGATGGAGTATGGTAAGCCCTTCGGAACTCAGAGATTCATCAAGAGAGCACCCGAGAAGACCCAGGAGATCTGGCACAGAGAGGGTATCGAGCCCCGTGCAATCGACCGTGAGGTTTCTCAGTCCATGCATATGACCCATATGGGATGTTCTTCTCTGCCTGAGGCACTGGTTCGTCAGTCTCTGAGAGCCGGTCTGTCCGATGGTTGGGGCGGATCCATGATGGGTACTGAATTCTCCGATGTACTGTTCGGAACCCCCATGCCCGTAGATACCGAGGCTAACCTTGGTGTTATGGACAAGGATATGGTTAACATCATCGTTCATGGTCATGATCCGTCTCTGTCTGAGATGATCGTTGAGTACTCCGAAGATCCCGAGATGATCGCTCTGGCGAAGTCCTTCGGTGCTAAGGGCATCAATGTTGCCGGTGTATGCTGTACCTCCAACGAGGTTACCATGAGACATGGTATCCCTATGGCTGGTAACTTCCTGTCCCAGGAGAACGTAGTTCTGACCGGTGCCTGCGAAGCTATCGTAGTAGACGTACAGTGTATCTTCCCCGCTCTTGGACCGCTTTCCAAGTGCTTCCATACCAAGTTCATCACTACCTCTGAGATCGCTCAGATGCCCGATTCCGATTTCATCAAGTTCTCCGCTGCAAATGCCGGTGAGAATGCAAAGAACATCGTAAAGATGGCTTGTGAGAACTTCGTTAACAGAAAGCAGGATCTGGTATACATTCCTCAGATCAAGCAGAAGGCTACCGTTGGTTACTCCTACGAAGCTATCGTTAAGACTCTGGATACCGTTACCAACAGCTTTGTTGATATCCCCGGTACCGTGAAGCCTCTGATCGAGTGTATCAGCTCCGGCGTACTTCGTGGTGCAGTTGCTATGGTTGGTTGCAACAACCCTAAGGTTCGCCATGACTATGCACATATCGAACTGATGAAGAAGCTGCTGAAGAACGATATCGTTCTGGTAGTATCCGGATGTTCCGCACAGGCTGCTGCTAAGGCCGGTCTGATGAGCAAGGAAGCTCGCAATCTCTGCGGCGATGGTCTGAAGAGAGTATGTGAGCTGGCTGACATTCCTCCCGTACTGCACATGGGCTCCTGCGTAGATATCTCCCGTATGATGATCCTGGTAGCTGAGATGTCCAAGGTATCCGGATGGGCGATCAATGAGATGCCTGTTGTCGGCTGCGCACCTGAGTGGATGTCTGAGAAGGCTGTATCCATCGGTAACTACGTAGTTGCTACCGGTCTTGACACCTATCTTGGAGTATATCCTCAGACCAAGGGATCTTCCAAGGTTGACGGCCTGCTGCAGGGCGGCATCAAGGATTGGGTAGGCGCTTGCTTCCACGTTGTACTGGATATCGATAAGCTCGGTGATGCTATGATCGAGGCTATCGAAGAGAAGCGTACCGCACTGAATATCTAATGATTTGTTATAGAGTAAGGAGTAGTTAGACCATGATGAAAGTAGCTGTAACCGGTAAGGGCGGTGTAGGTAAGACGACATTCGCGTCGATCCTCGCAAGACTTTACGCGGAAGAAGGTAAGACCGTTCTGGCAGCGGATGTCGATCCGGATGCCAACCTGGGCCTGGCCCTGGGATTCCCCGAAGATGAACTGGACAGTATCGTTCCCATCTCCCGCATGAAGGATCTGGTGAATGAGAGAACAGGTGTGGACCCCAGCGGCGTGCGGACGTTCTTCCGGATGACTCCCAAGGTGGATGATATCCCTTCGATGTTCGCGAAGACTCACAACGGTGTGAAGCTGCTGGTCATGGGAACCGTAGATGTGGCCGGTGCCGGCTGTGTCTGCCCCGAACATGTCCTGCTCAAGAGACTGCTTTCCCATCTGACGATCCAGGATGACGATGTCGTGATCATGGATATGGAGGCGGGGCTGGAACATCTGGGCCGCGGAACCGCAGGCAACATGGACCAGTTTGTCGTGGTGATCGAACCCGGGGCCAGAAGCGTGCAGACTTATAAGAGAGTCAAGCAGCTGGCAACGGATCTTGGTGTCAAGCATGTCCGCGTGGTTGCGAACAAGGTTCGCAGCGAAGAGGATGAAGAGTATATCAGAAGCCGTATCCCGGAAGAAGATCTGCTCGGATTCGTCCACTACAGCGGTGATGTGATCGATGCCGACCGCCACGGAGAATCTCCCTACGACTACGATAAGAAGGCTGTGGAAGAGATCCGTGCCATCAAGAAGAAGATGGAAGCATAGTCCGGACGCGGGACGGGAGCATTTCCCGGAACGCAGATGGATGCGAATGATGATTTAGTAACATTCAGTATTATAGAAGCTTAACATTCAGCCGGACGAAAGAATGGCTGTCAAAGAATATATTTGGAGGATAAACGTGGCTAAAACACTTATTGAGAGAGTTTTTTTGGGCTCCGATGAAATGTATGCAAGAGCTGAGCAGGCGCTGGCAGAGGCAAGTGCACAGTACTCTGATGACACTGCTGTATCTTTCCCTGATACCGCATATTCTCTCCCTGTAATCTATTCCATGACGGGTGAGAAGATCAACAATCTTGGCGAGCTGAAGAATATCATGACCTGGATCAAGGGTCAGATGACTCGCAACAAGAGAACCCATGATGTATTCACCTCCGGTATCGCAACCTGTTGTGCTGCCGAGGTTATTGAAGCTTGTAAGTATATCAATGGTCAGATGCCTTATGACCATGAGCCTCTGTGGGGACACTGCACGGACGCAGAAGTTCGTGAGCTGGGTCTGCCTCTGGTTACCGGTGATATCCCCGGTTTCGTAGTTCTGATCGGACCGGCTCCTTCTGTTGAGGAAGCTGTTAAGACCGTTAAGAGCTATCAGACCAAGAGTATCTTCGTATTCCTGGTAGGCGGCATCATCGACCAGATCAAGGAAGCCGGCGTGAACACCAACTTCAGCGTACGTGTTGTATGTGAAGGCTATGATCTGTGGGCAGCTGCTCACGTTGTATCCGTAGCTGTTCGTGCAGCTATGATCTTCGGTGCTATCGAGCCCGGTGATTATGACGGAATCCGTAAGTACTGCTTCGACCGTATCAATGCTATGGTCAATGCTTATGCTCCCGTTGATGATATCACCGTAGCAGCCGGTGCAGGATGTATCTCCTACGGCTACCCTGTAGTAACCAACGATGAGAGCGAGGATATGTGGAGAGTTCCCAGATCCCTGATCGTTCAGCCTGATACCACCAAGTTCGTTGAGACCGGTATCGAGGCAAGACAGATCAAGCTGAAGATCACCAACATCGATATCCCCAACAACTATGCGAATGCATTCGAGGGCGAGATCATCCGTCGCGGCGATATGCAGCTCGAGGCTGATGGTTCCCGTAAGGACTGCGTAGAGCTGGTTCGCACCAAGGAGATGTCCGAGGTTGAAGATCATAAGATCATCGTTGAAGGTCCTGACTTCGATGAGATGGAAGTTGGTACCAAGATTAATCTGGCTTACATCGTTGAAGTTGCCGGACGTAAGATGCAGGCTGACTTCGAGTCCGTATTCGAGCGTAAGTTCCATACCTACCTGAACTGTATCGAGGGTGTTATGCATACCGGTCAGCGTGATATGATCCGTATCCGTGTAAGCAAGAATGCTTTCGCAGAAGGCTTCCGTGCTAAGCACATCGGTGAAGTTCTTTATGCTAAGGTTAAGAGCGACTTCGATGCCGTTGTTGATAAGTGCCAGGTAATCGTTGTTACCGATCCTGAGAAGGTTGCAGCACTTCGTGCTGAGGCCAACGAAGTATTCAACAAGCGTGATGAGCGTCTGAAGAACCTGACCGATGAGACGGTAGACGAGTTCTACACCTGCATCATGTGCCAGGCATTCTCTCCTTCTCACGTATGTATCGTTACCCCCGAGCGTCTGGGTCTGTGTGGCGCTGTATCCTGGCTGGATGCTAAGGCTACTCACGAGCTGGATCCTACCGGACCTTGCCAGGTTGTTCCTAAGACCGGCGTGATCGATGAGAATCTCGGTAAGTGGGAACCCGTCAATGAAGCTGTTGAGAAGTACTCTCAGGGTGCTCTGAGCGATATCTCCCTGTACTCCATCATGGAAGATCCTATGACCTCCTGCGGATGCTTCGAGTGTATCTGCGGTATCGAGCCCTTCTCCAACGGCGTTGTTATCGTTAACCGTGAGCATGCAGGTATGACCCCCATGGGCATGAGCTTCTCCGAGCTGGCATCCATGACCGGCGGCGGTGTTCAGACTCCCGGTTTCATGGG
>R17__coassemble_407_pt1 | contig 21846 bp, 15 predicted proteins | sample R17__metabat2_low_PE_029 | metagenome-assembled genome bin R17
CAATCCTGCCTCTTCTCCACATATTCCTTAGGCGTCATATCGTAGGCCGCCTTGAATACCCGATAGAAGTAATTGAGATTATTGAATCCGCTGCGATCCGCGGCCTCCTTGATGGCCACGCCTTCGTCCAACAGGCGGCAGGCATTGCGCATGCGCACTTCGTTGAGGTAAGGAACAAAGCTCTGATTAAGGTACTTCTTGAACATTCTTGCGATATTGCTGCTGCCCATGTTCAGTACCATCTCCAGATCTTCCATAGAGATCTGCTCAGCGAAGTGATTGTCGATGTACTCCAGAGCCTGATTGAATGCCGGGTTGTCTGAGTAACGGTATCCGATGACCCGCTTCATAGAATCGCAGAACTGTTCATACATGACAGGCTTCAGCAGATAGTCGCTGGCACCCATGCGAAGTGCTCTCTGAATATAGTCAAAGTTATCATAAGCTGTCACCACAATAAAGGAAATCTTGCCGGAATATTCCTTGCGGACACGCTCCATCACCTGAAGTCCGTTCATCCCCGGCATCTCGATATCCATGAAGACGATATCCGGCTTCATCTTCTTGATCATGGCCAGCGCCCGCTCCCCATCTCCTGCTTCTCCCACAACTTCCAGTGGGAGATTATTCTTGCGAATGAAGAAACGGATTATCTCGCTGTGGGATCCTTCGTCATCAACCAATAATACTTTGCGCACGATGCTTCTTCTCCTCTCTGGGGATAGTAATCCGAACCGTCGTTCCCTTCTCATTGGAATCAATATCGTAAGATACCTTATCTCCATAGAGAGAGCGCAGCTTGCCTACCACCATGGTAGTTCCACGGTCGGACTTGCTGGTTGCAATCTTCTCCTGTAACTGTGCCACACGCTCTTTGGTCATTCCCTTGCCGTTATCGCGAACCGTGAAGTAGAGATATTCGGCGTCAGCGTCAACCCGAATCAAGATCTTCATCTTGTCACGGCTGTCCTTGAAGGCATGTTTGAAGCAGTTCTCCGCCACCGGCTGCAGGAAGTTGAAGGGGACCTGCTCTTCTTCCAGACCGCCCAGGATCTCATAGTTGACTTCTAAGCGCTTGCCGAACCGTAACTTCTGCAGATTCAGGTAATTGCGAACATACTCCAGTTCCTTCGATAGAGGAACAAAGTTCGAATCTGTCCTCAGGGTATAGCGCAGCAGCTGAGCCAGATCTCCAACAGCCTGGTAAGTCTCCATGGCATCTTCCTTGATTGCCATACTTGCAATCGTGCTCAGTGTATTGAAGAGGAAGTGTTGATTGATCTGAAGATTAAATGCTTGATCCTGCGAAGTCTTCAGCGATTCCTGCAGCAGGATATCTGCCTTCCTCTGATCGGACAGTTCCCTCGTGTTCAGGGAAAGAGCTGCCTGCATACGGCAGAAGGAATAATGATTGCGGATGGACTCTGAGAGCTTATTCATAACCTCGATGATTCCAAGAACTGTGCTGTCCGGTGTCTGATAAGGAAGATCTTTCGGAACTTCCCCCACAGCGACCGAGGCACCGGTACGGATATGACCGGCCTGAATGTAGCCGAGGAATTCATCCTCTGCCACGATCGGAAGCGTATAGACCCATAAGCCATACTGGCAGGCACAGGCAGATACGCCTTCATAGATCGGGGGCGTGAAGTGTGGTTTTTCTCCAATCAAGGGACATCGGTTGACATCCTCCCGGACACCGCAGTGATTCCTGCAGAAGGTCGGGTAGTCATAGGTCCGGTAGACCAGCTCATTGTCGGCATCGAAGATGGCCAGGGGCATGCGAAGAGAAGTCAGCATACTGCGGAACATCTCCTTCACAGTATCTCTGAGGAAGGCTTTCGGATCGACACTCTCCTGCTTCTTCACGCGCTCAGACTCATTCCTGCGGACCTTCGGGGCTGCTGTAATAGCGGGAATCGACACCAGAAGCTTCACAATCGGTTCTTCCCCGTCATTCGAAGATTCGTGGGCCATTCCGGAAGAGATATGGAAGACCTTGCCGGGCTCCATCGTATATTCCACATCACCGATCTTCTGTTTGCCCTGACCGCTGATGATATAGATCATCTGTTCATCACCGTAGTGAATATGTCTGGTCTGGTAGGTACCGGGATTCATATGAGAGATTCCTACACGCATATGATCCGCGGAATCCTCCGCTGGTTCATAGATCCAGTCCACGGAGCCCCACTCAAGCTTCTGTTTTTTCTCCTGATTATCAGACATAGAACCACCTCCTTATAGCAGTATCCCCTTCCCCTATAATTCAACACCTATATCATATCAGAAGTTTCTCCCGGATTCATTGCATGAATTCTTATATTTATTGCACGATTTGCGAATCACACACGAATAGATGCTCAAATCGTGCAATGATTCCCGTATGCCGGTTTGTTCAATTTGTGCAAAACATGAGGTCAATCGTTCATTTTCACTGAAGTCAATGATTGCTAAAGTTTAGATATCGCTATCAGGTGTCTCTCAGATTACATCGGAAGGAGAGACAAGATAAGGAGGAAGAATCATGCACAACACCATTGGTATTGTCGGCGGTATGGGTCCCATGGCAACCTGTGACCTCTTCCGCAAGATCGTTGAGATTGAGGATTCCGCAACAGACCAGGACCACGTTCGAGTATGTATTGACAGCAACACGGAGATCCCCGACCGTACCGCAGCAATCCTGCACGGCGGCAAGGACCCGGTAGATCAGATGGTACGCAGTGCCATCCGCCTTCAATCCATGGGGGCACAGGTGCTGATTATGCCCTGCAATACTGCACATTATTTCTATGATCAGGTCACCCGCTTTGAAGATGTTCCCTTCCTGAACATGCTGGAAGAGACTGCCAGGGCTGCTTACCGTCAGGGATTCCGTAAGGTCGGTATTCTGGCCACCGACGGAACGATTCAGTCCGGTGTCTATGCCAGAGCATTTGCCGGGCAGGGTGTAGAGACCGTATGCCCAACCGGTGACCACCAGAAAGCTGTGATGGAACTAATCTATGACGGTGTCAAGGCCGGAAAAGCTGATCTGGATACCACAGGATTCCTTGCGGCGGTGGAAGAGCTTCGCACACAGGGGGCTGAGACTATGATCCTCGGCTGCACGGAACTTCCCCTTGCCTACGATATGTATCATCTGGACTTCCCTCATCTGGATCCCACGCTGATCGTGGCCGCCAGAGCCGTGGAATTCGTCGGCGGAAGGATCCGCGATGAGTACCGGGAAGCCTGCGGATGTGTAGGTTAGAAATCGTAGAGGAATTATGTATACAATTCTCGCATACTTCAATAATGATTGCACGAATTGTGCAATAACCTTCCGATTTCCTTCCTAGAACCGGAAGGGGACGAAAGGTATAATGCAGACATAAGAAACAAAGAGCAGATGCACAACCCGGAAAACCGGAATGTTCAATCACATGGATGGAAGAAACCGGCAGAGCATTTGCAGATAGAACACTTACATTCCCTTGATATATATCAATTGGGGAACAGAGAATACAGGAGGAATATCACTATGTATATGGATGGAAGTTTTGAACTGATCCGCAGATTCGATCCCGAGATTGCCAACATGACCACTGATGAGGAAGAAAGACAGCTGAGTACACTGTGTCTGATTGCTTCCGAGAATTACTCTTCTCCCCTGACTGTAGGTATGGAGGGCACTGTTTGGGCTAACAAGAATGCAGAGGGCTATCCCGGAAGACGTTTCGCAGGCGGCTGTGAACTGGCTGATCAGATCGAAGAGATCGCCAAGCAGCGCTGCAAGGATCTGTTCGGATGCGAATATGTGAATATTCAGAGCATGAGCTCTACGCTGGCTAACGTTGCTGTTTTGCGTGCACTGTTAAAGCCCGGTGACACCATCCTGTCCATGGAACTGAATCAGGGCGGTCATCTGAGCCATGGTGCTGCCTTCCACTACAGCGGCAAGACCTACAAGGTAGTTCAGTATCATCTGAATCCTGAGACGGAAGTCATCGATATGGAAGAGGTAGAGCGCCTGGCCAAGGAGCATAAGCCTCAGCTGATTATCTGCGGTACTTCTTCTTACCCCAGAATGGTGGACTACAAGAGATTCGGCGAGATTGCCCGTGAGGTTGGTGCTTACCTGCTGGCTGATATTGCTCACCCGGTTGGACTGATTGCCGGCGGCGTGATCCCCAGTCCGATTCCTCATTGCGATGTCGTTACAACTTCTACCCATAAGACCTTCCGCGGACCTCGTGGATGTGGTATCATCATGTGCAAGGCTGAGCTTGGAAGAAAGATCGATTCTCAGGTATTCCCCGGTATGCAGGGCGCTCCCAAGATGGATATGATCGCATCCCGTGCGGTTCTGTTTAAGGAAGCTATGACCCCTGAGTACAAGGCTTACCAGCAGCAGGTTGCCAAGAATGCAGTTGCTCTTGCTGACGAACTGATCAAGTGCGGTCTGCGTGTCGTATCCGGCGGAACTGAGACCCACCTGGTTCTGGTTGATATTCGTGACCTGATTCCCAATGGACGCATGGCAGAGGATGTCCTGCATGATGTAGGAATCGTTACCAATAAGAACATGATTCCTTATGACCCTCAGCCCGCTAACCTGGCAAGCGGTATCCGTATCGGAAGCCCTGCTCTGACGACCAGAGGCTTCAAGGAAGATGATATGCGCGAAGTGGCTCAGCTTCTTGCCAAGACGCTGAAGAACCGTGAGAACCCTGAGGTCCTGGCAGAGGTTCGCGAGGCAGTTGCCAGGAAGGCAGCCCAGTATCCTATGTTTGCTAAGGAATGGATCCCGCTTCGCTAATCCCCTCATCCTCCTCTTTTAGCGCGGAACCAATCTTTCATCACTAAACTTATAGCAACACGAAGACCGGCAGATAATCTGCCGGCTTTCGTGTTATTATTTGCATACTGAATTTATTACATTTGTTTTTAGAAAGACGAACAACGGAATACTGATGAATTTGTTCAATTTTCATCCGTTTTTATTCATAAACAAAATGTATGAATTGCGATATCCTATTACCATCGGACGAAGATATTCACTGAGGGGTATAGGTTGAATATCTCGTTACAATCTTCGCCAGACGAAAGGAGAACATGTATGTCTGAGAAAAAAGAGAAGAAGGGGATGGAATTCTCCATTCAGGTCATGATTGGCCTTGCACTTGGTATCGTTGCCGGTCTGCTGCTCCAGAGCCATGCCGATATCGCCACTACTTATATTAAGCCCTGGGGTACCCTCTACCTGAACCTGATTAAGATGGTAATCGTTCCCATGGTATTCTGTTCGATCGTTGTCGGTGCCTGTGGTCTTGGCGATGCCAAGAAGTTCGGAAGAATCGGTGTTAAGACGATTGTAGTCTATATGTGCACTACTTTCTTTGCTGCTACAATCGGTGTTATTCTTGCTAACCTTACCAACGTAGGTTATGGATTGAATCTGGCTACTGATGTTGAAGAGGTTACTGTGAATGAGGCTCCCAGTCTGGTAGATACTCTTCTTAACATCATTCCTACCAATCCGATTGAAGCCCTTTCTTCCGGTACTATGCTGCAGATCATCGCATTCGCTCTTTTTGTCGGCGCCGGCATCGTTCTGGTAGGAGAGAAGGCGGATCCTGTAGTTAAAGTGATGGATGGTTTTGCTGAGATCATGTATGCGATCACCGGTGTTATCATGAAGTTCACTCCCATCGGTGTCTTCTGTCTGATCTGCCCCACGATTGCTTCCAATGGCGCTGACGTACTGCTTCCTTTGCTGAGTTTCGTACTGATTGTATATGTAGGTTTCGCGATCCATCTGGTACTGATCTACTTCACCGGTATCCGGTTCCTGGTCGGCATGAACCCCATCAAGTTTATCAAGACTGTTTGGGAAGCCATCGTTATCTCCTTCACCACCTGCTCCAGTTCCGCAACTCTGCCGGTAACCATGAACTGTGGTAAGAAGCTTGGTATCTCCCTTCCCGTAAGAAGCTTTACTCTTCCTCTGGGTGCAACCATCAACATGGATGGCGGTGCCATCTACCAGGGTATCACCGCACTCTTTGTAGCCAACCTCTTTGGTGTACATCTGACTATCAACCAGCAGATCATCATCGTTGCTACCGCAGTACTGGCATCCATCGGTACCGCCGGTGTCGCAGGTGCCTCCATCATCATGCTCGGTACGGTACTCTCTTCCGTAGGACTTCCTCTGGAAGGTATCGCAATCGTAGCAGGTGTTGATAAGCTGATCGATATGCCCAGAACTTCCATCAATATCATCGGTGATCTGATGTGTTCCGCATTCGTAGCAAGAACCGAAGGCGAACTCGATCCCGAGAAGACTGCACTGGAAGGCAGCGCAGATTACTAAGGTGATTCAATCGTTTTGGGAATGTTGCCCTAATCGGTGTGAAACAAAACTTGGTGACATATATTCAGAAAGTAACAAAAAGGGGAGTCCTGTGAGGACTCCCCTTTTTGATGCATACGCCCGGCAGGCGTCAGACGAGCTTGCTCGTCTGACATCTGCCGGGCGTAAGGACATGGAGCACAAAGTGCAGAATGTCCGCTTGCAGGTCGAGTAGGGACATGTCCTCAATCGAAAATAAAGCGAAATCAGGGCAAATGTTTCTGAACTGTGCGATAGAATCATGTATAATATAGAATATAGAACGTTTGATTCGGAGATGATTCTCCGGACCAATCCATTCGCATCTCCGGATCCAAAGGAGGACCCCTATGAATCAGCTTGGCTTCGGCTTCCTGCGCTTTCAGAAGACAGGAAGCGATTATGACTGGAACGCGATCAGCAGGATGACGGATCTCTTCATCGAGCGAGGCGGAAGATACTTCGACACCTGCTATACCTACCTCGACGGCGCAAGCGAAGAAGCTGTGAAGCGCTGCGTCATTCAGCACCATGACCGCAGGAGCGTACAGATCTGCGACAAGATCCCCGGCTATTACTGCAAGACCGCCGGGGATGCCGGACGATACTTCGATGAGATGCGCAGACGCTGCGGCACAGAGTATCTGGACGTCCTGATGCTGCACTGGCTGAATGCTGAACACTATGCCATCGCAGACAGGCTTGATCAGTTCGCATTCCTGGAGCGTCAGAAGGAGAAGGGCAATGCTCTTCGTGTCGGCTTTTCCTTCCATGATAGTGCGGATATCCTGGACCGGATCCTCACGAAGTATCCCTTTGTTGATGTAGTGCAGATACAGCTCAATTATCTGGACTGGGATAGTTCCGGAATCCAGTCCCGCCTCTGTTATGAGACCTGCGTAAAACATGGCAAGAAAGTGATCGTCATGGAGCCTCTCCGAGGAGGAAGTCTGGTGAATCTGCCCGAAGAGGCTGAGAAGCGTCTGCGTGCAGTGCGGCCGGATTGGACAGCTGCTCAGTGGGGGCTGGGCTTCGCTATGTCCCATCCCGAGGTAGAAACCGTGCTGAGCGGCATGAATCAAGCGGCCCAGATCGAAGAGAATATGACCGACCGGGATCCCCTGACAGAGGAAGAGATACAGCTGCTGTATGCAATCTGTGATGTGATCCGGGGGAAGACGGCAGTCCCCTGCACCGGATGCCGCTACTGTGAGCCTCACTGTCCGAAGCGGATTCCTATCCCGGACTACTTCGCCATGTACAACGAGATCAGCCGGTCTCCGGGAGAAGGATGGAAGATACGGCCGACCTATCAGAGCATGACACGTACCAGAGGAAGAGCATCGGCATGCATCTCCTGCGGAAAGTGCGCTGAACACTGTCCACAGCATATTGCAATTCCGAAGTATATGAGGAAGGCCGCCGCCGCTCTGGAATAGCACCGTTTCGGGACGTGTAATCGTACGATGTGAAATCGTAAGCAGATGACATAAATATATATAAAAATGACATCTTCTCAGAAAGGAGACTTCATGGAATACATCGATCTCTATGATTATCAGCGTCAGAAGAACGGAAGGGTGATCCGCCGCGGAGACCCTATTCATGAAGGGGAATATTATCTGGTGGCGCAGGCTCTGGTCTTCGACGAGGAGAATCGCCTGCTGATCCAGCAGCGTTCCGCGGACAAGAGAGGCTGGCCGAACCTGTGGGACATCACCGCGGGCGGCGGCGTGCAGTCCGGGGAGACGACCCAGGAGACCGCCGGGCGGGAACTTGCGGAAGAGATGGGAATCGAGCACTCTTTCCTTGGTACGCGCCCTTATGTGACCGCCAACTTTGAGGGTGGATTCACGGATGTCTACATGACTCGGATTCCCCTGAAGCTTGCGCAGTTGACTCTGCAGAAGGAAGAAGTGCAGGACGCACGCTGGGCCACGAGAGAAGAAGTCCTCGCGATGCTCGCAGACGGCCGCTTCGTAGCCTACCATCCCGGTTGGATCAACTACCTCTTCGACCTGGCAGAGAACCGCCTGCAGTACGGAAGCTTTCGCATGGGAAGTGCAGGACCCGGGAAGCAGCGGCCGCAGATCACCTATGAGAACACGCTTCGTGCCATCTTCCTTCGCCGCATCAACCGATTCACCGCAGAGGTGATGGTTGATGGAATTCGGGTATGTGCCCACGTCAAGAATACCGGCCGCCTGGGGGAACTTCTTCTTGCCGGAGCAGAGGTTACCCTGCAGCGCATGGATAACCCGAACCGTAAGACTGCCTACGACCTGATTTCTGTCTATAAGGAGGAGCTTGCCTGGGTCAATATTGACAGCCTGGCTCCCAATGAGCTGATGAAGCAGGAACTCGAAGGACAGAATTACGATCTGGTCAAGCCCGAATATACCTATGGTGATTCCCGATTTGACTTCTATATGGAGAAGGGCTGCGAGCGATATCTCACCGAAGTCAAGGGCTGCACTTTGGCCTATGATACCGTGCGGGGCATCGGTATGTTCCCGGATGCACCAACCGAGAGAGGCGTCAAGCACCTGCATGAACTCGCCACCGCAGCAAGGGACGGCTATCACTGCACTATCGCCTTCGTTATCCAGATGAACGGCATCCGCACGGTCATCCCCAACGATGAGACTCAGCCTGAATTCGGCAGGGCCCTCACCGAAGCCCACGCCGCCGGTGTCAAGATCCGATACTACAGCACAAGAGTTGAAGATAATAGGATCACACTGGAAGGCTTCACATCGTTTGCAGATGTCTAATCAGACAATGCAAAATCGAAGTTCTGTGACATGAATTCACGGCAAAACAAAGGCAGGGGAGTCCCATCGGGGCTCCCCTGGTGCCTCATAAAAGCAGATGGAAGCATAAATCCTGCTCTCTGTTTGCAATGGAAATCAACATGGGCATATGGTAAAATCTTTGCAAGAGCACGCGAAAGCAGTGAACGAAACGGAAGGGGTTGTCTATGGAAGAATATTGCATTCATAGTATAGGGGAATTGATTCAGATCATCCGCTCTTTCCCCGCAGATAAAACCATCTGGTACCGGGGGCATAGTGATATCAGTTGGCCATTGATACCCTCTGTTCAGCGGGAAGAATATCTGGGGAAGGAACAGTATTTAACGAATGATTTTTATATGAAAGCAAGCGTGACATTGCAGGATAAACCGGACTTTCGCTCATATTCCGACTGGCTGACCATAATGAGGCACTATGGACTGCCGACCAGAGTGCTGGATTGGAGCCGATCTGCACTGATTGCCGCTTATTTTGCAGTCTGCGATAAGACCGGGAACGGGGAGAAAGACGGATGCATCTGGATCCTGCATCCTGAGGATCTGAATATGGAGGAAGGATTCAACCACTACCTGTATTCCATTGACTCCAGAACTGCCATTCAGATGATTCGCCCGGCTTTCAAAAAGGAATATGTGCCGGATAATCCCAAAGTACTGGATCATATTCTGGCCTGTTATCCGATCGAACACGATCTGCGCGTCTATGTGCAGCAGTCGGCATTCACTCTCCACAATTCGCTTCGCAAGCTGGAGGATATCGCGTCCGATACGATGCTTGCAAGAATCGTGATCCCGGCCGAAGTCAAGACAGAGCTGGCTGGTGAACTGCAGGCGTTGGGAATCACGGTCTCCTATATTTACCCAGATTCCGAGCATATTGCAGAGGAACTGACGCAGCGATATCGGTGACAATAGACACGGAATGACCAGAAAAAATGCTGTGAAAACTGAATATAAGGTCGGAAAAAATGCGTTAATCTATTAAAAATAGACCAGAAAAAATGTATTATCCAAATAGAATAAGGTTTATATGAATCCGGTTCCAATAGAGGTAAAAGCGGAGACAAATGTTCATGATGCTGGCCCTGCAGGCAATTTTCAGAATCGCCAGTTGGCAATGCTTGCTCCATTATTGGTACTTCAAGGCGCACTTCATAGCGCTGCAGAATGTTAAAAGGACAGTCGGTCGAAGCCGACTGCCCTGTACTCAGAATATCTTGCCGGGAATGCGGGACGGGATAGAATCCACATCAAAGCGATGTGCAAAAGGCGCCGTCTCTCAATGTGTATCAATATTTGCCGTAGGTTCTGACAGCATCGAACATAGCCTCAACGTTCTCGGGCTTTGCACCGTCGTCGATGGTCATATTGACGTCGAACATGTAACCGCCGCCGGGAGCACAGATGTCAAGCAAACGCTTTACTTCGTCCTTCACCTGCTCGGGAGTTGCGCTGTACAGGAGCTGTTCATTGAAGCCGCCGCAGATGCAGCAATGGTCACCGACGAGAGCCTTGGCCTTCTTCATGTCGACGTTTTCGAAATGTACGAGGCACTTTCCGGCAGGAAGTTCCTTCAGGAACTCGAGACGACTGTCGTACTTGCCCTCAGTGTAGAGGTAAGGAATCTGTCCGGCTGCGACCAGATCCTCAGTCAGTTGCTTCAGGGTCGGCCAGTAGAATTCGGCGTACTGCTTATTGCCCATAAAGCCATCGAGACCCTTGTGCAGAGGAATGAATACCATCTTGCCGGGGGACATCTTCGCCTGACCCAGGGCACCATACAGAGTAGCGGGATAGAATTTCTCGATGGCGGCATGCACATTCTCAGGCTGTTCATAGAGGTCTTCCATGGTAGCGATAGTACCACGCAGGCAGTCACTCAGCATATCGAAAGCGGTGCTGGTCGTTGCGTTGAACAGCAAAGGATAACCTTCCTCGATCATCTGTGCATCGAAAGCGGCAACCTGGCCATAGGAGGATGCTGCCATCCGTGCGGCATCCGCCAGCGTCTGGAACATTTCCACGATCTGAGGGTTGGCGAACTGCATCAGAGACGGGAATGAACCGTATCCCAGCATGGGAGTGAAATCCATGGCTGCCAAGGGCTTCATAGCCTCGAAGTTGCGGGGCAGATACTTCTTCATGATCCAGCCCGTCAGGTCACCCAGCATCTCGGGATATTCCTCGTCACCCAGGTAAGTCTTCTCGACGAACTGATGGATGGAATTCTCCTTGCAGACGCTGCCCTCTTCGCCGGCCCACTGCAGCATCTTCAGTCCAACCTTGTCGAAGGCGGGTCCCATGCCGCAAAAATATGCGCCGTAGCCATAGTTGGCGTCCGGATCATATTCTGCCAGGTATTTACGTACACCATCCTTGGCTGCCTCTGGATTGTACATGGCCTCTGCCATGGTATGGCCTGCGTGAGTGATCACATAGGTCTGTGAAAAAGGGATCAGCGGCACACGGTCCGGCTCTTTTACGGCCAACGCGTCATCCAGTCTCTTCATTTTCTCGGCAAATTTTACTTTTGCGTCCATCCTTGCTCCTCCTTACTCTGCTTCGCTTCTCTGATCCGGATCTCTTCCGGGCGGGATAGCTTGTATCTCTGCCTCTGCTCCGGATCGTGAATCATTCCCGGAATCTCCATGTCCCGGCTTCATCTACCGCACAGCAGTTCATTCCCGGATTCTGCTGCTTCCGGTACTGGCGTCCCTGCCGGCTGATTTTATTATAGAGAAGAGGAGGATAGATAAATACATCTGATTCGGACTATTTTTGAAAATATTCACGAATTAATTTAGTCTGATTCAGACATATTCTGTTATAATCATATCAGGATAGCCTGCACTGCCGCCTGTCGCCCCATTTCCCCGTCTACCACAGAATACATTCCCCTTTAATCTTCCGGAGGCTTCTATGAATATCAGCATGTGGATGCTCGCCGAGCATCTCCCCCAGTATTCTCCCGAACCGCATATCACCGAAGGAACCATGTGCATCCGTAATGCCTCGATGCTGTTCTCCGGTGAATCTGTCAGCACGCACACTGTCTATGTCAGCTGCTCTGACGCCTTTATCCCGACCACGAAAGGACAGATCGTTTGCATGAATCGTAATGACTACATCATTCTGAATAGCGAAGATGTGGAGGAGGTTTTAGAATCCATCGTCCGGATCATTGATGAGTATCTGGAGTGGGACCTGTGCGTTCGGGAAATGATGTACAAGGGCTGTTCGCTGGACGATGTTATGGAGAGGGATGCCACTGTCCTCAAACATCTGCTGTTTATCGTTAATTCCGGTTTTCTGTATACATCGCTGGCAGGCAAGGAATATCTCTCTTACAGTTATGCTTACTGGAATCTTTTGAGGATCGGCGATGGCATGCCTATGGACCACGTCAGGGAATATGTGTCCTTCATCGGCCGGCATAGAAGTAACCGGCAGCCTATCTTCTATACAGATTCGCTGGAGTCCTCCTCTGGGTGGCTGCAGGCCTTGTACTATGGTGATAGCCTGCAGGGATATTTTATGCTCTTTCTGGAGGGCACCCACCATTATACGCATACTGACCGGCAGCTCTTCGACGTCTGTATGGAGCATCTGACCATCTGGTATCAGCTGAACCCTCCACAGAGCTCCGGAAATGAATACGCTGACCTGGCGGCGGGGCTCCTGACTGGGAAAGTGCTGCCTCTTTCGGTGGAGAATCGGCAGATCTGGCAGCGGATCGGCTGGGCAGAGAAGGACAGCAAGCAGGTCGCGGTGATTCGGATGGATGATTTCCGGGAAAGCGAAGCATATCGGACGAAACTTCCGAATGACGGTAAGAAGGAAAGCCGGACGGAATATGAGAAAAATAGGAGAAGCTCTTCCTCGGAGTCGGGGGTGCTTCTTTTTCGAATCCGCCATTACCTAAACAACCTGTTCCCCTTCGGAATCATGATAGCTGCCGACACGGCAGAAGCGGGTGAATATCATGTTCTACTGAATCTGACCCGTGCCGAATCCCTGCCCGCCTGGGAAGATTTCTGCCGGTTGATTCGGAAAGAAGAGATTCCGGTCGGTTTGAGCTGTACTTTCACTTCGATGGATCGGGGCCCGGAAGCACTGGAGCAGGCAAGGATTGCCGTGGAGTATGCCGGCAGGGAACGGGGGACTCCTCTGGATTGTCAGGCCTGCGCCCTGGAGTATATGGATCATTTTCTTAAGAAGCGGATGCCTGTGGACCTTTCCCACCCTCTTGTCGGGAAGCTTCAGGAACACGACCGGCTGCATCACTCAAATCTGGAGGAGACGGCCCGGGTATGGCTGCTGAAGGAGCGCAGCCTGGTGCGCACCTCGAAGGCACTGAATATCCACATAAATACGCTTAAGTACCGGCTGAAGCAACTGCGGGAGCTGGGGCTTCCGGAGGAGATCAGCGATTATGAACGGGTGCATCTGCTGCTGTCGCTAATGGCGGCTGGTTCGGCGGTGAAAGCTGAGGGTGGCAAAGAGTGACCTTCATGTTAGTCTCCACGGCCAGACGAAGAACGGCGGAATCAAAACAATCGAAAACAACAGATATGTAGAGATTTCCGCCCTTCGCCCTGCTATATTTTCAACTTTTCATACATGATTGCCAAGTAGATCGCTTGATTGAATTCCATATTTTGCTCATCGTATCCCAGAATTTCACAAACTTTTTGAAGGCGATATCTAACGGTGTTCTTGTGGAAGGATAAGCGAATGGCAGTCGCGTTTACATCCATTCCTTCTTCCACATATGTACGTATGGTGTCGTATAGTTCTTTACTTCCATCTTTATCCGATTTTTTCAATTGAGTTAGGATATTATTGCAAAATTTGTCCAGCCAATAATTATTCCGATTAGGAAGCAGAATCTGCATGATTCCGATCTTTGAGAAAGAGATATCCTGCAGTTGATGAGAGGCAGCAAAATCAGCTGCACTGATACATTCCTGAATAGCATAGGGAATATCTTCATATTTAACAAAATTATTACTATAACCGTGATAGTAATTGTTGATGGGGAGAATTCCTTCATGTGTGTGACGGCTGTATTGGGTATCGGCTACCAACAATATACCGCCGCGGCAAGGATAGTAGCAGATGCCTTTGCTATCGTAATGCCATAATTGGTTCATCAAATGCTCATATGCCAGAAGATCCAGGTCTTTGCGGGGTTTGTAGAAATCGCAGCGATATGGTGAGGGAAGTTCCGGGATTAGCTCGTGAATCAATCGCAGCTTTTCCTGCATGGATCTCTCACTGGATAGCACTTTATTCATTGTTTGCTCTAATTGTTGGATTCGATTCTCCTGATAGACGGCTTTGAAGACTTCATAGATGATATTCTCGAAATCCATATTATCAAACATAAAGATGCTGATGCCATGGTCATCTGCATATTGAAGTACCTCTGAAGGAAGTTCACGATAGTAGACGGTTTTAATTGCGAGAGCACAGCAACCATCTAAATCCAATTGCTTCAATGCGGGAAGGATTCGGGATGAATCTTCACGAGCATACAAAAGGCTGGCAAGAACCATGGCGCCACTGTGGAAAAGATGATCTTCCGTCGTGGGTTCTTCCAGAATATCGGTATATTCAAAATCAAGGACATTGACTTCACGAAGTTGACGATTCAGACCGGATTCACCGGCAACAAGACGGAATTCAAAGAGGGAAGGCAGTTTCAACGCGTCTTGAACAGTAAACATAGAGAACTCCTTTCGTTAATCATATGTAAAGATAACAATATTATAATAAGGATATAGGCAATTAGCTAGAAAAACCAGTAAAACGTTTAGAACTATTACAAAAAAGTTCGTTTCTAGAACATGGAAGGAAAGAAAATCAATTTCATATAATATGAGTGAGGAGAACTGCACTTGCACTATATATAGGTGTAAGCGCAAATATCAGTTCTGCGGAGGTTAGTTATGAGTCAACTTGGATGTAAGTATTCATATTTGGAGATTGATGTAAATCAATTGCGGAGAAATTTGCAAAATATGCGTGCGGTTTCACGTTATCCGATGATTCCGGTGGCCAAGTCCAATGCCTGGTCTCTTGGTACAGTACCTATCGCAAAGCTATTGTTTAATGTGGAAGGTTATCGGGCAATTGCAGTAGCACATGTAACGGAAGCAATTGAAATTCGCGAAGCGGGATATAGGGAGCAGACGATAATGCTGCTTTCGGGGGCTCCATTTCATGCAATCCCTTATATTGTGAAATATAGGCTGTTAATGATGGTATTCAATGTAGAAACCGTAGAACGATTAAGTCGTGAAGTAAAGGCTGCGGGCCTCGATTCTTTTGCAATACAAATTAAAGTGGATACAGGATTTCATCGAACCGGTGTTTCACCTGAGCATTTGCCTGAACTGCTTAACGCTATTGAGAAAGCAGGGAATCTGCAGATTATTGGAATTTGTTCACATTATGCGGATTCCTATGATAAGGCATCAGAAAAGACCGATCAGCAGTATGCTGTTTTCAAAAAAACGGTAGAGTATATACGGAGCAGGGGGTATGAACCAAAGTATATATCGATTGGATGCTCGGCAGATTTGGAGCGAGAGGATGATGTGTGTAATTGTGTCAGAGTTGGCTGGGGATATATTGCTTATACACAGGATCCGGGAATGGAAGAATATTATGGCAACCAATCGGTTATGTCGCTGCGTACATTCATTACGGATATTCATGAATTGAAGCCGGGAGATACCTTGGGCTATGCTAATGTAAAACTGACGCAGCCGGCAACCGTTGCGACCATCTGTATGGGGTATGGTGATGGACTCTACCGCCCTCTGGTATTGCATCGGGCACCGCTTCTGATTCGCGGTCAATATGCTCACTATCTGGATGAGTGTATGGATCAGACTATCATCGACATTACAGGACTGAATTGTCAAGTGGGTGATGAGGTGACGATATATGGCAAGGATAAGTATACCGATACTTGGTTATCTCAATCAGAGCTCGCCGGATACGCAGATGGACACTCCACAGTATTGCAGCATTATCTGTCGGAACGAGTAGCAAGGATATACACAGGTATGGAGAATGAGATATAAAACACTTTGAAAAGATTGGACTTTGTCCAAAAAATAATGTGAGAAAAACATTGTTGACGGCTGATGAGTTATGCGAAAATACAATCACAGAGCAGTGAAAGAGGGAAAATCACTGAATCAAAAGGAGGAGAATTAATGAAGAGTCTGATCAAATTTATCCCAATCATCATTCTCGGCGGATTGATCATCACCGGAACCGATGCCATCCTGGCAGCACCTATTGCAACCATTGCAGCAGTGTTGATTAGCGTAGTTCTTGACAAGACAAAATTGAACGATGCCATGAGTACGGCAATGGAAGGCGCTAAAGATGCTGTACTTCCTTCATTTGTAATGATGCTGGCCTATGCTTTGGGGTCCATCTTCATGGCTACCGGTACCGGAGCTGCTGCAATCAACCTGTTCCTGAGCATTGGTGTGAATGGAAAGAGCGTAGCAGTGGTTGCCTTTCTGGCAGCTTGCCTGATTTCTGTATCTACCGGTACTTCCTGGGGAACCTTCGCCTGCTGCCTTCCCATCTTTATGTGGCTTTGCAATATTGTCAATGGTAATCCGGGCTTAACGTATGCAGCTCTTGCCGGCGGAGCAGCCTTTGGCGATAATATTGGCTTGATCTCCGATACGACGATTATCAGTTCCGGTGTGCAGGGTGTCAAGGTAATGGACCGTGTGCGAAGTCAGATCGCATGGTCTCTTGGATGCCTGGTGCTTGCTGCTATTGCTTACTTTGCAGCAGGTCATATGATGGGACTTGGGACCACAAGCGGGGATGCGTCCAGTATCTTCGAAAATATTACCCCTGAGACGATTGCTATTCTCGAAGAGAAGCGCCCCGCAGTTATTACTTTGCTTGAACAGGTAGAGTCCGGTGTGTCTGTCGTAATGCTGTTCCCGGCAATTCTGATCATTGTTATGGCAATCTTGAAAATCGATACAATTATCTGTATCGCCAGTGGTATTGTGGTTGCTTCAATCATGGGTCTTCTGCTTGGCTACGTAGATTCCGTACAGACAATTATGGATCTGGTATACGGCGGATTTGCCGATGCCGGTGCCTGGCCTGTCGTTCTGATGCTGTGGGTAATGGCCATGGGTGCAGTTATGAGATCTATGAACGCATTCGATGTGATTGGTAAGCTGATTGTAAAGCTGAGTGGTAATGTTCGAATGTTGGTTTCCTGGAATGGTGTGCTCTGTCTGTTGGGCAACATGGCATTGTCGGAAGATATCTCCTGTATCTCCGCCATTGGTCCGGTTATCAAGGACGTTGTTGAAAATCAGGTAGAGGGCAGTGAAGAGGATATCTACAGATTAAAGCTTCGCAATGCATTACTGAATGACTCTATCGGATGTCATTGTGGAACGATGATTCCCTGGCATGCTACTTGTGTATATTATTTGGGTCTGGTTGCTGCTATGTATCCTATCTACAGTATCACGGGACGTGATCTGGCGATGAACTTTATGGCAATTATCTCTATTGTTTCTCTGTTTGTACTGACAGCTACCGGTTGGGATCGCTTTGTTCCTGGCATGGCAATGCCCGAGGAACCGGATGTAAAATTGAAAAGGTAACGACAGTTAGACGCACTCGTGAAATCTGTGATAATAGATGTGATTGCAATGTATGAACCGGATTCCTCTGGGATGGAATCCGGTTTTTATTCGATAAGACCTTTATGCGTTCATCGTGTTCGTGATGCGAAGCTAGTCTTTTAGGACACGAATGGACAGTGGGGAAACAATTTCGTTAACTTGGAAAGCAGGCGGGATGATTAATAGAATTATATTGGGGAATATTATTTCTTTAGGGGCAGCAGCATGTCTGACATTCAGCTGTATTGTAAAGGACCAAAAGAGAGCCTATGGATGGCAGATGGGGGAAAGTATATTCCTGTCGTTATCTTCCATTTGCTTCGCCTCCTGGGCCGGATTATCTACCTTGTTACTTTCAATTCTCAGGAATTGGCTTGCCATGCATGAACGTTTTACAGAAAGGCTGATGATCGTCTTCTCTGTTATTACGGTTGTGTTGGGCCTTTTGCTGAATTCCAAAGGCTGGGTTGGACTTCTTCCTGTGGCGGCAACGTTGGAACTGACCTGCTGCAATTATAAGGCGAAGACGCTTCGCCAGACGCGAATCGGCTTCTTGATTAATATTCTGATGTGGATGGTTTATTCTTACATGATTCTGGATATTGTATCCGGGGTCACACAGACTATATCAGCCATTGCTTGCATCGTGGCCTTATGGAAGATGAATGTTACTCCATCATGAAAAATAAGTAGATGTATAGTTGACAATAGTTGTGGACGATATCTGCGAAATGGCAAAATTAGAATTGTTTGGTTTTGTGTTTTGTACAAAAATATTCGTATGCGAAACATGGGATAACACTGCTGATGATAGTATGATAAGGCTAAGGAAAGCAAAGGAGGAATTGCAATATGCAGATTAAAGATTTCCTTGTAGAAGATTGGTGTAACCTTTATGAATATTCATCGAAATATAATCTGGGAGAAACCTGTATCTCTTCCTTCAAGCTGAAGGAATTTTTTGAACTGGCCGGCATCGATGGGGATGAGGTATGGAAGGAACTGTGTGATACACAGCTGACTTATGGTAATCTTTATGGCAATGTGAAGTTCCGTGAGGGAATCGCAAGCCTCTATAAGAATATTACCATCGATGATATAACTACAGCTCATGGCTGCGCCGGCGCGAATTCGTTGACATTTCATGCTTTGATTGAACAGGGAACGCATGTCATTACCATTCTGCCGACTTATCAGCAGCTTTACTCGATTCCGGAATCTCTGGGCGCAGATCTGGACATCATGGTATTAAAGAAGGAAAATGATTTCCTGATTGATCTTGAAGAGTTGAGGAGTCTGGTAAGACCGGATACGAAGCTGATTGTTATCAACAATCCTCACAATCCTTCCGGTAATCTGATTCCTACAGAGATGCTGGAAGCAGTTGCAGATATCGCAAGGGAAGTTGGCGCATATGTCTTGTGTGATGAGACATATCGTCATCTGACCAGTGATGGTTCCTATATGGAATCCATGGCGGATATCTATGAGAAAGGTATCAGTGTATCCAGTATGACCAAGGTATTCGCACTGGCCGGTCTTCGTCTGGGTTGGGTTGTGACCCGCGATAAGGAATTGCAGAGACAGTTGGAAAAGCAGAGAGAGTATACAATCATCACCTGCAGTATGATCGATGAATTCTTCGGTGGTTTGGTTCTGGCTCATAAGGACGTTGTTCTGAAGCGCAGCCGTGAACTGATGAATAAGAATCGAGATATCGTTCTGAAGTGGATTCAGACACAGCCAAAGCTCCATATGGTTGTTCCCAAGGCAGCTACTATGTGTATGATTTATTATGATTACAATCTTCCTTCTTACGAGTTTTGTGAGAGAATCCAGCACGAAGAGAGTGTATTCCTGATGCCTGGTGCAAGTTTCGATCTTCCTGAGAATTGTTTCCGTCTGGGATATGCCTGTGGAACGCAGGAACTGGTTGACGGCCTGGCAGCAATCGATCGTTTCTTAGAGAGATTGTAATAGATATTGATTCCGGCGATCCCCTCTCGCCATAATGATATCGTAGTTTCCTTAACTACATTATTCTTTATTCTGCCTGTCAGAACACGTATGTGACTGGCAGGCAGAAAATTTATTAATTCACTAAATACGAAACCAATAAAAGCGAGGAGTATATGACATGGAAATTCAGAAAAATATGGTGGAATATTGGGGTGTACTTTATGAATATACAGCAAAGTATAATCTGGGGGAAACCTGCTGTGCATCTATTTCAATAAGAGAACTCTGTGATCTGGCAGGAATCGACTGCAATAAAGTCATGAATCGACTGGCAGATCGAGTGATGGATTATGGGGATCTGGAGGGACGTCCAAAACTTCTCCAGGAGATTGCCGGTCTCTATAAGACACTGCAGCCGGATGATATCTTTACAGCGACGGGTTCTTCAGGTGGAAATCTGCTGGCTTTTGCGGCTTTGGTAAAACCCGGGGACTATGTGATTACAGAGAAGCCGAGCTATCCGCAGTTAACAGCATTTCCGGAATGCTTTGGCGCAGAAATTGCATACTTGAATCTGAAGAAAGAGGATGGATATCTTCCCAATCTGGATGAACTGCGTCGGATGGTGAGACCCGACACGAAACTGATTGTAATCAATAATCCACAGAATCCCACAGGCGCTTTGATTCCTAATGATATGCTGCAGGAAATTGTCGAAATCGCTAAATCAGTAGATGCATATCTTCTGGATGATGAGACTTATAGATATCTAAATCAGGATGGATCTTATAGTGAATCCGTAGTAGATCTCTATGAGAAGGGGGTAAGTGTGGCCGGAATGACAAAGGTATTCGCTTTGGCTGGATTGCGACTTGGTTGGGTAGCAACCAGGAGCCGGGAATTGAAGGAAATCATCCGAAATTTCAGAGAATACTTTACAATTAGTTCCAGCATCCCTTCGGAATATTTTGCGGAAATCGCACTTGAGCATAAAGACGTGATTCTTCAGCGTAATAAGGAGCTGATTAGAAAAAATCTGAATTATGTACGTGAATGGGCAGCCAATGAACCTCATATAACTATGATGGAACCTAAGGCAGCAACAATGACGATGCTCTACTATGATTATGATATAGATTCTATGACCGCTTGCAGGGAAATGTATGAACAAGAGAAGATATTCATCTATCCCGGTGAAATCTTCGGATTGGAAAGAAATAGTATTCGACTGGGATATGCTTGCGGATATGAAGAACTGAAAAACGGACTGGAGGCAGTATCCAGGTACTTCAGACGTATTCAAGCGCGCACAGAATAGCTGCAACGGTAGACCAGTCCGGGATCATGAACTTTATGGTACAGCAGATGGCAGCATAAGCCACAGACGAATCAAACAAAGCCAAATACAAACAAGACTGACAAAGCTGACGATAAATGATCCTTTCTCCTCTTTATAAGTAAGCACCTTCCGAGACATCCATCCCCGGGATGCACGGAAGGTGCTTTGGGTATCTGCCTGCTGTAAACAAGGATGTCTACAGGTATTACCATAACTTGGTGGCGGCGGCTACCGGTCGGGACAAAAACTGTCAGAATTGGTCAAAGTGAGTCATAGGCAGACAAATGGGCATTGTGTGCATTACGAAAAGAAGAAGGAAACAGGAAGACTCCAATTTGTATACCAAAATTTATATATATGATGAAATTAGGACGAATTGTATTGACAATATGAAAGTTAAAAGATAATATTTAGATATGAAATCATAGGTTTTAAGCAAAATGAATCTTAAGTGATTGGCATGTGATTCCTATGAAGAAAAAGGAGGAAGAAACTATGAAAAAGTATTTGGCACTTCTTCTTGCCGGTGCTATGGCTCTGTCCCTGGCAGCCTGCGGCGGAAGCTCTTCCAGTACAACTGCAGCCACCGAAGCTGCAGAGGCAGCTGAGACTGAGGCAGCAGCAGAGCTTGCATGGGATACCTCTGATATCCAGGGTTCCGTAG
>R17__coassemble_419_pt1 | contig 21364 bp, 18 predicted proteins | sample R17__metabat2_low_PE_029 | metagenome-assembled genome bin R17
GCAGAGGTACTCTCCTCTGCAGAGGAGCCTTCCTCTTCTGCAGTGGATCCTTCCTCTTCCGCAGAGCTCTCATCAGCGGAGGAAGATTCCTCACTTTCAGAAGAAGACTCCTCTGCCGAACTCTCGTCCGCCTCGGAAGTCATATCCTCACCGGAGGATTCCGCTTCGGTGGGCTTAGCATCAGGGTCGCCGCCATTATCGATGATGGCCTGACGATAAACTTCAATATAAGCCTCCAGAATAGCATCCGAAGTGTAGGTTGCGCCGGATACCACATCCACATTGCCGGTCGGGTCTGCCAACAGACGCTCAGACATACCTGCCCACGCCTGCTCTGCATACTTGACATTGCGCTCAGAGGTATTATTCAACAGCTCGAAGTCACTGAGAGATGCCAGCGTACCATCCTTGAATACAACGGTAAACTGCACATCGTAATCCCAGTTCTCCGTATAGCCCTTCGCGATATAAGTACCATCTGCGGGAGCATTGCCTTCCGGAATCACCACAGTCTCCTTCTTACTCTCAGCTGTTGTCTCTTCCTGCGTCGTCTCCTCTACCGTGCCGCCGCCGGCCTTAACCGCCTGCTTATAGGCACCCTGATATGCTTCCAGAATCGCATTGGAAGAGTAGGTAGCGCCGGAGACAGCGTCCACCGTCTGGGCCGTCTGATCCGATAACAGATCCTTCTTCAACTGCTTCCAGGCCTTGTCTGCAAAGGGAATATTGTCAAGATCGCTGTTATCAATCAGCTCAAAGTTCTTCAGCTTCTTCAGGGTACCATCCTTGAACACTGCCGTTACGCTGACCGTATAGTCGAAGGCCTTACAGTATGCAGTTCCCGTGTAGGTGCCATCCGCCGGACTTCCCTTAGGAAGCTTGGTCTTCTTCTTTGCTGCCTTCGTCTCCTCCTCGGTCGTCTCCTCTGCAGTATCTTCTCCGGAAGCCGCCTTCGTCAGGGCCTTCTTCACGGCCTCGCGGATACCATTCGAAGAGTAAGTCGCACCGGACACCGTATCTACGTTGGGAGATTGCGCAGAGATGATTCTGTTCACGATAGACTTCGCAGAATTATAGTAGGAAGCGGTCTCGCCCGAGTGATTCGTTACATCGATCGACGCAATCTTCGCATCCTTGATCGTAACGGAGACGGTGATCGTACCGCCGAACCCGGTCGCACTGCCGGTGTAGGTGCCGTCCTTCCATACGGCACTGTCATCGAAGGTGCTGCTTGTCAGGGAACCCGCCGGCTCCACCTTAGGCGCCGTTGCAGACAGTTCATTGGTTCCATTGATGGCATTGCGCACCGCCTCCAGAATACTTCTGGAAGAGTAAGTTGCACCGGACACACTGTCCACATCCCAGCTCTGTGCTGTGATCACTTTATCAATGACCGCACTGGCCTGATGAAAGAAAGCCTCGTCATCCCCATAGCTCAGGATGTTGATCGCAGTAATCTGGCGATTCTCAACGATGACCTCTACCTTCGTGATACCGGAATATCCGGCACCGGAACCATAGTAGGTACCATCCTCGAAGTCACCGATACCGGCCTCCACCGATTCCTCTTCCTCCGCCTTCGCAGCTCTGGTCGCAGCCTGTGCCACTTCCTCAACAACCGGCTTCTCCGGCCAGATGACTTCCTCGAGCACGGGAACGCTGGAAGCGAATCCGATGTAGGCTGCCGCCGCAACGACGACGACAGGAATCAAATGCTCAAGATAACGCCATTTCTTCATGATAGATACCGTCCTTTCGTGATTCATAAGTACGGCATCCCAGAGCTTCTCTCCCCATAGGGGAACCATCCTCTGCGATGCCGAAAGTCAGTTCCGGACGGATCCATCTCTACTCCGCCACGGTGAATTCCAGGTCACTGGTATAGGAATCCTGTATTCCCGCGGTGATGGTGATGCTTCCATCCTCCTCAATTAATATCGTGTCAAATTCATCGGAATGCTGTCTCCAGAATTCCAGTGCCGCATCCTTACCCATGATAAAAAGGGATGTGGACAGGCCATCGGCCAACATGCCGTCATCGCTGACGATCGTCACGCTGATCAGACCCGAGTCGGCAGAGTATCCGTTCCTTGGATCCAGAATATGATGGTAGGTGACACCATCCTCTTCAAAGTAGCGCTCATAGCCGCCGGAAGTAATCACCGCCTGATCTTCCACCGTCAGGACACCTACATAGTCGGCATCACCGAAGAGCTTGCCGGAGTAGTCCGGATTCTGGATACCGATTCGCCAGAGGCTGCCATCCACCTTGCGATGCCATGCCTGAACATTGCCGCCCAAAGAGACGATGCCGGAAGTAATTCCGTACTCTCCGAAGATTTCCATCACGCGAGCGGAGGTATATCCCTTGGCAATACCTCCGAGATCGATCTGCACATCCTCTGGCAGTGTAAGCTCCTGCTTCGCCGCATCATAAGAAAGAGTGCCGGCATCCACCTTCTTGAGAAGCTTCTGAATCGTACTCTTCTCCGGTACTCCGAAGTCTCCGGTAGTGAAGCCCCAGGCTTCCATCAGCGGATAGATGGTGATATCAAAGAGCCCTCCGGTCTCCTCATAGAGTTCCAGAGATTCTTCCACCAGTTCTGCCGTCTCATCCGAGAGTACCAAAGATCCCTCGGCATTCAGCTGACTGATCTCGCTCTCCTCATTGCCCACGGACCACAGGGCATCCAGCCGCTCGATCTCCTCCGCGGCCGCATCCACGGCTTCATCCGCATACTCACCATAGGCTGTCAATGTCATATAGGTATCCATCGCAAAGACATCCCTCGTGGCTGATGGCAGATCCTCGGGATCCACAGCCTGTGCAGCCTCCGTCGTCTCCGCTTCTGTCTCTGCAGCTTCCATAGCCGCCGTCGTCTCCGCTGTCTTCGAAGAACCGCAGCCCCCAAGCATGGTCAAAGCACATACACCAACCAGAAGTAACTTTGTTCTGTTTTTCATCTTGTAAACCTTTCTACGAATCAGTTCGATTTACCAATTGTTAGTTATAGCATCTAACAGTTAGTCGGTCAATTTGTTCGTCCCTTATTGAGAATTTTTGTTCAATAAGTTATATCTTACTAGGATTATTCTTATCTATCAAGCCCCAAATCAAGGAAAAAAGAAAAACCCCGAAAATGCTCATACGCGAAGCATCTTCGAGGTTCATTATCTCATCGGACTTTCTATTCTTCCTCTTCGTCAGCGTAATAGATAGCATCATAAGAGTCGCGGTCCATCTCATTCGTCTCGGAATTGTCGAGAATGAAGGTACCTACGATACTGCGGATCGCATAGTTGCGAAGCTCATAGTCAGCATAGTACTCCTTCACCTCGTCTACGCTCTCACATCCGAAGTCTGCCAGGCTCGCTTCCAGGTAAGCTTCGAAGCTCTCATCCGTCAGCTCCAGCCCCTCGGTCTGAGCGATAGCCTGCACCACCATATTGCTCTGAACTTCCTGCATCGCATATGCATCCAGCTCCTCCTCAGAGATCATATCGCTGACTTCCATGCCGAACATGGAAGCGTACCACTCATAGGTCTCCTCCAATGCCGCATAACAGTAATCATAGAGCTCCTGAGGATAACCATTGAAGGCCGCATTCGCCTGCGCCAGACTGATGGCCAGTTCCTCTGCCTCATAGTGATTGCTGCTATCCTCGGAGTCCTGCAGCTGCTCACGAGTCGCCTCGGTGAACTCCTCCACGGATGCATATTCCGTATTCTCCTTGACGAATTCCTCGGTTAACTCCGGCACTTCATAGCGGTATACTTCCAGGACCTGAATGTCATAGTGAGCATCCATTCCTTCATAGTCATCACCATACATATCATCAAGCACGGTATCCACGGAGATCTCGTCACCGGCCTTAGCGCCAACCAGCGCTGCGTCCACATCTTCACCGAATTCATCAAACCCGAGCAGCAGGGAGTACTCTTCCTCCTCCTCATATACGACCTCGCCATCGATCGACATCTGCAGGGTCAGGGAGATATAGTCTTCATCGGATGCCCCATCCGTAACCTCCACCTCTTCGGAGTAATCATACAGGGCATTCTCAAGCTCTGCCTCCAGTGTCTCATCATCAATGGTAGAGGACACCACATCCACGGTCAGGCCGGTATAGTCACCAAGCGTCACATACTCGAGAGCATCATACTCCGGAAGAACCAGCTCCTCCTCCGTATCCTCCTCAAGAGCTTCCTCGGTATCCTCCTCGATCGCAGCCTCAGTCTCTGCTGCCGTTGTCTCCTCAGCTGTCTCCTTCTTACCGCATCCCATCATGGACACTGCAAGCATCAGGCAAAGAAGACCTGCCATCCACCTTCTCTTCTTCATAGGTCATTCCTCAACTTTCATCTTTCAATCATCACACATCCCTGCTGTAAGCGGCGGATGCATGTGCACATTATACATGATAAGAATCGAAAATGCTATGCCCACCCACATACTTCATAGAAAATTCACAAGCCGAAAGATTCTCTGCGAAAATTCAGCAGTGCTGCCATATGGTAATACCTGCTGCAGCTCTGCACAATACTGCAGCCACGTGCAGTTCCACTTCCCGCCCAAATTCATATACCGCAAATCGCTGCCATCGGATATAATAGAATCAATTGCTATCATACGTCCCGATGCGGGACCATCCAAGGAGACATCTGCCATGCCCTATATTCTGCTTATTCTTCTCACTTACATCCCTGACCGGATTCTCAAAAGACACATAGAAGAAGATTCTGAGTTCACATACCCAAGGGAGCTCGGCGATACCGGGATCACCCTGCACCGCCATCATAATTACGGGTTCTGCATGAACCGTCTGGAAGATCATCCCGGTCTCGTAAAGGGAACCGTCTGCGGCATCTATGCAGCTGCCCTTGGCTATGCCGGTCATCAGCTCCTGACACGCAAGGAAGAGAAGAGGTCTGATCAGCTTCTCCTCTGCAGTCTGGCTCTGATTCTCGGCGGCGGTCTCAGTAACCTCACCGACCGGATCCGCCGGGGTTACGTTGTTGACTACTTCAGCCTGCCCATCAAGCCCATTCGCCATGTGATCATGAATATCGGAGACCTGGGCATCTTTCTAGGATGCCTGCTTATGACGATCGCCGGAATGGCGGAGGACTGACCCCCGCCATCCCGGCGATTCTGATATGGAATCTATAGTACAGCGCTTACCGCCGTACAGTCTTCCCACTCTGATCATAAGAGCCCAGCGTATACTTGCTGCCACTCTTAAAGTAAGCGCGGACTGTGTAAGTATACTTATGTCCGCTCTTGATATTCTTATCCTTATAGCTCACTGTATCGCCACCGGAGACCTGAGCGATCTGCACCCACATACCCCCGTCTGTCTTCCGATAGACCCGATAGCCGTCTGCTGTCACTGAATTCCAGCGTACTTTAATATAGGAAGAAACAGAGGACGGCTTCTTCAGTGTCGGCTGCTCCGGCTTCGCTGCGGCACTGACTCCCGCCGCATCATAGCTGCTCAGCACGGTAGACTCTGAGCCTGCCGCAGCCGCACGGACCGTATAGGTATAGGTCTTCGTGCCGGAAGGAACCTTCGCATTCGTGTAAGTAACCGTGCTGCCGCCCTTAACGGTTGCGATGCGCTCCCAACTGCCTCCGCTGCTCTTCCGATAGATCCGGTACTTCTCTGCGCCCTTTACTTTCTTCCAGGTTACCCGAATCGTCTTATAACCAACAGCTTCCGCAGACACCAGTGTCGGTGCCGCAAGACCTACCGTCACTGTGCACGCAGCCTTCTTCGAGCCAATTTTCGCCGTAATCTTCGCTGTACCTACACCTACTGCCGTCACCTTACCATTCTTCACAGTAACGACCGAAGTATCAGAGCTTTTCCAGGTCACCGTGGTATCATCCGTGGTATTCACAGGCGAGGGCGTCGCTGTCAGCGTCTTACTCTTCCCCACTGTCAGGCTGAGAGTTGACTTGCTGAGGGTAACCTTCTTCAAGGGAAGTGCCTCGGTATCCACCGTGAAAGCCTTGATCCGATTGCACGTTCCCGCTGTACCCAGGATCTCCCCGGTATCTGAATCCAGTCCCAGATCTTCCCAGTAATCTCCCAGACCATAGTAGCTCTGTCCAGGGGCCGTCGCATTCTCGAAGGAGATCCAACTGTCATTTTTGTAAGTCCGGTCAACCAGATAGGTCACCTTCTCTCCGGAACTCTTCGACAGGGTGAAGACCACAGAGAAGCGGTCTCCTGCCCTCACGATCAGATTCTCCTCCAGGGGAATCGTGATATAGCCTGCAGCTGAGGTCGTTCCGGTCTGAGGTTCTGTCAGCATGGGGCTTCCACTGTCGGGTGCGTCCGTGATCGGATTCCTGTAGATCTGGATGCTGTAGTCCACGTTCGTGCTGTAAAGTGCGATGGACACCGCACAGATCCGCTCATAGTCAGAGCCCTCTGCAATGTAGACATTCGCCAGAGAACTGCCGCTCGCTGCCGTCGCGCGCGTGAATCCGTTGGTTCCGTCATACTGATAGATATGATCATAGTTATCCGCGGGCTCGAAGTCATAGACATAGCCGAAGGCATTGGAACCGCTGAGAGAGGCATCCTCATAGGACAGCCAGAAGTAACCTTCCTGCCCCCATTCGCTCCCCCAGTTATTCTTCACCAGCCAGGCGCCGTCCGAATCCGGCGGATCGTTGAAGTTCTCCTTCGCATACTCGTCATCCCATCCTACGATGTTGACTGCATGATTGGTCGAGGAATAGTCTCCATTATAGTAGGCTGCCGTGCTGTAATTATAATAGCTGTCATCATGGTAATAGCTGACACTGACATTGCCGTAGGCGCGGATCATCTGCTTGACTGCGGTCACATCCACCATCTTCACCCAGTAGGCATTCTGCATGTGAACCACATCCTCATCCCTCGCCAGAGAAGAGGACAGTTCCAGACTCTTTGATGCCTCCTCATAGGGAGCCAGATCTTCTGTCACAAGACCGGTCCAACTTGCCAGCGCAAAGGTCGTGAAGATACCATGCCCCCCCTGATCCAGGTAGGATGTCGTCAGAGCATTGGTCGAATCTCCTGACGTATTCCCCAGCTCGTCCGGCTCTGCGTGGTAGAAGAAGTAGAGAAGCTGCAATTCCGACAGATCCAGTGTCTCCGCGTCTGCACTCTCCCCATTCACGAGGATTCCCCCTCGAATCACGGAAGTCTCTCCGGAAGATACCGCAGAGAATGCCCAGCAGGATCCCCAGGGATTCTGATTCTTCACTGTTGTCTCCGGAATATCCTCCCGCGCATCGTAGCTGACCGGCAGGGTCGCCTCCGCTCCGAGAACCGGAGCCAGCATCTCCCAGCTATCAATCTCCTCAGCATCCGATAGATCAATGACCGCATCCTCTGTCAGGGTATCCGGTTCTGCGGTCCTCTGTTCCTCGATTTCTGCCTCTGTCATAGGACGACCGAGAATATAATCCGGCTCTGCCCCGGAATTTCCCTGTGCCATGGCGGCCGAAGCCGCACCAAGCAAGATCAGGAGTGCCGTAAGCAGAGCCGCCATGAATCTTCGTCTATTCACTTACTCTTCCTCAGCCTCAGCGGCCTTCAGCATCAGTGCGCACTCGATCCTCTTGCGCTGCAGTTTGCAGCCGATCTCATAGGCACCGTTGATATCATGGGAGAAGTTCCAGGCATTCGCCGCACATCCGCCGCTGCAGTAGAAGCGGGCGAAGCAATCCCGGCAATCCTTCTTCGCATAGACATTGCAGAGCTTGAACTCATCGCGCACAGTCGTATTCACGATTCCCTCGTCCACATTGCCAAGCAGGAACTCTTCCTGTCCTACGAACTGATGGCAGGGATAGAGATCCCCCCAGGGAGTCACTGCCAGGTACTCGGTACCGGAACCGCAGCCGGACAGTCTCTTGTAGACACAAGGACCACCGGAAAGATCGATCATAAAGTGGAAGAAGTTGAAGGCATTGCCTTCCTTACGTCTGCGGATCATCTCCGCTGCCAGGCGGTCGTACTCTTCACAGATCTTCGGTACGTCCTCCTCCGTGATGGCATAGTCTGCCTCTGGGGGAGCAACAACAGGTTCCACAGAGATCTGCTTGAATCCCAGATCTGCCAGATGCAGCACATCCTCGGCAAAATCAATATTATAGTGCGTGAAGGTACCTCTCACGTAGTACTTCTCCTGGTTGCGGCTCTCCGCAAACTTTTGGAACTTGGGCACGATACGGTCATAGCTTCCCTGACCACCGCGGAAAGGACGCATGAAGTCGTTCACCTTCTTACGGCCATCGATACTCAGGACCACATTCGCCATCTCCCGGTTCGCAAACTCCATGATATCATCATTCAAGAGGATGCCGTTGGTAGTCAGAGTGAAACGGAACTTCTTATCATGAAGTTCTTCCTGACTTCTGCCATATGCTACCAATTGCTTCACCACATCAAAGTTCAGGGTAGGCTCACCGCCGAAGAAGTCGACCTCCAGGTTGCGGCGATGACCGGAATTCGCAATCAGAAAGTCCAGCGCCTTCTTACCGACCTCATAGCTCATCAGGGCGCGGCGGCCATGATACTCACCTTCTTCAGCGAAGCAGTACCGACAGGCCAGATTGCAATCGTGGGCAATATGAAGGCAGAGTGCCTTCACCACGGTCTGACGTGCCTTGAAGTTCATCACCACATTCTTATAGACATCTTCCGTGAAGAGCTGACCGGCTTCCTTCAGAGACTCGATATCATCGTAAGCTTCACGGATCTCCAGCTCATCGATGCCATCCTTGCCGTCATACTTCGCAAGCATCGCCTTCACGATCTCTTCCTTGTCTGTGCTCTCATACATAGCGATCATGTCATAGACCAGGTCATCCACCACGTGGATGCTGCCGCTGGCTACGTCCAGAACCATATTATATCCATTATTCTTGTACTGATGTACCATCTCTATCTCCCTCCCACTGCCTGCCCCGGCAGCGACGCTTCTCTATCGATTCATGTGCACTGCCGACCTGCGAACCGCGGAGTACAACTTTCTCTACTATATTCTCAGTTTACTTTTGTGTCAATGCATTTCCGCAAATGCTCAACTTTTCCTTCCCATACATGGCGAAACAGATTCCACCCGCGATATGGTCAGACCATGGAACTAACGGATCTTCCAATGTCCATTCGTTCCCTGAAGGACTATCTTCGCGTCACGAGCACGATGGACACTTGAAGACCTTATCGAATCGAGTTGGAGGGGATTCTCCCCTTCTACTCGGGCCCCTAAGCGGACATTCCGCACTTTGTGCTCCATGCCTTACGCCCGGCAGATGTCAGACGAGCGAGCTCGTCTGCCGCCTGCCGGGCTTTTGCAACAAAAACCGCTGCACACCTTTCGGAATGCAGCGGTTTTCGTATCACGTGTTGCCTCAGATGGCACAGCTGAAGAAGAATTACTTGTTCTCGCAGCTCTGGTTGCCAACGGTGCAGGAAGTCTTACATGCAGACTGGCAGGAAGTCTGGCACTCGCCGCATCCGCCCTTCTTCATGGATTCTTTCAGATTCTTGGTCTCTAAAGTCTTGATTCTTTTCATGAGATGGAACCCCCTTCATAGTATGCTGTTATGGTAAGACCGCAAAGAGTCTCACTATTCTATATAATTTTATCTCACACGTACGCAATTGTCAACCGCATTTACTTGCCGGTCTTCTGATGGTAGCGGTGGATCAGATAGACAGAGATGACCAGGCAGATCAGATAAAAGAGTCCCTTGGTCATATTCTGCTGACTGTAGTAGATGATTGTACTAATGCCGAAGAATACAGCGCAGATACAATAGATAATATAAGCGAACTTGTTGCTGCTGGAGTATTCATCCTCCTTCGGGCGGCTCTTCTCGTAGAGATTCTGATTAAACTGCATCTTGCCGGAATTACTCTTCTTGCGATTCTTACTCTTAGCCATCTTCTATTCCTTCCTATATATATGGGTATCTTCGCTTCGGTCACCTGGCACTTCCCATGAGTCGCTCCGCCGGTTCCATCACACGAAGTTCATGAGACGTCTGCCTCTCATAGCCCCTCATCGGGATTCCTGCCTTCTCATAAGCTTCTATCACGTGCAGGACACACTCTGTCACTTCTTCCCCGGGTACCAGCACGGGAATCCCCGGCGGATAGGCATAAACGAATTCGAGAGAGATCTTCCCCAGAGCCTCAGCCGCCAGAGGAATATATTCACCGGCCCATGGTTCTGCCTGTGAAGGTGTACAGTATACCTTCTCACAAAACTGTCCCCAGACATCGATTGGCTTCCCGTCTGCAGCATCCTGCCTGCTCCATGCGGCATCGATTGCCAGCACGGCATCAGCGAAGCGCTGAATGCCTTCCTCTGTATCTCCGGCTCCCGTCATAGCGATCACATAGTCGCCGGAAGCCATCTCAAGTTCCAGTCGGTACTCCCGGCGCAGAATCTCCATCAGTTCCCTCCCGGTATGCCCGGTTCCTCGTGTGGAGATCACAAGCTTCGAAGGATCCCAGGCGAAGAAGCGCTCACAGGTATCCAGTGTCACCACAGAAAGGGAATGAAGTCCGTCCATCCTGCGATAGAAGTATCGCAGACGCTCAGCCCAGCTGCCGAGAAGCCTGCTGCCATCGGTCTCCATCCATCGCACGCAGCGGTCGATCCCCGCCATCAGAATGTAGGAAGGACTGCTGGTCTGATAGATATCGAGGGCATGCTTGACCCGAGCTCCGGACACCAGACTCCCCTGACGATGGATCAGGCCGGTCTGCGTCAGCGCCGGCAGGGTCTTGTGCAGACTCTGCACGACCAGATCTGCCCCACAGGAGACAGCGCCTTCCGGAAAGCAGCTGGTATAGAGCTTACCACTGCTTAGGTGAGCCCCGTGAGCTTCATCCACCAGAAGCGGTACCCCCCGCCGATGGCAGATCGCCGCAATCATCTGGATGTCCGATAAGATTCCTTCATAGGTCGGAGATGTCAGGACCACCAGCGATATCTCATGAGATGCCAGCGCAAGCTCCACATCGATAGGATCAATGCTCGCCAGAATGCCGGACACAGGGTCCACCGCAGGGTGCAGATAGACCGGGGTCAGCTGATTCAGAGCCACCGCATGATAGACTGACTTATGGCAATTGCGAGCCATCAGCACCCGGTCTCCCGGTCTGGTGCAGGCTGAGATACCGGCCAGAATGCCGGCCGTACTACCGTTGATCAGATACCAGCTCTCCGCAGCACCGTAGAGCTCCGCAGCCCGACGCATCCCCTCTGCGAGGATTCCCTCCGGCTCATGCAGATCATCGAAGCCGTCGATCTCTGTGATATCCCATCCGTAGGGATCCTTCATCGAGAACTTCTCCGTATTGCGCTTATGTCCCGGCATATGCATCGGATAAGCATCGCTCTGCCCATAGGCAGTCAATTGGTCGTACAGGGACATGGGTCCTCTCCTTCTTTACTTTACAATCGAGTAGGAGGGAATTCTCCCCTCCTACTCGACCCGCAAGCGGACATTCCGCACTTTGTGCTCCATGTCCTTACGCCCGGCAGATGTCAGACGAACGAGCTCGTCTGCCGCCTGCCGGGCTTGTGCATCAGAAAAACCCCATCCTCCCGAAGAAAGATGGGGTCTAAAGCCGGACATATACAGATGCACTTGGAGATATCTCTCATGCATCCGCCCTTCATCAACCGTCCGAGCCTGCCATTCCCACCGGGAAGGCGACTGCTCAGTATTAGTCGGTTACGTAGGGCATAAGTGCAACGTGACGTGCTCTCTTAACAGCAGTGGTCAGTGCTCTCTGATGCTTAGCGCAGGTACCGGTAATTCTTCTGGGCAGGATCTTACCTCTCTCAGAAACATACTTTCTCAGCTTTGCGGTATCCTTGTAGTCGATTACTGCATTCTCTTCACCACAGAATACACAAACTTTCTTTCTTCTGCGCATGCCGCCACGTCTCTTCATGGGGCTATCGGATCTCTCACCTTTATTGTAAGCCATTGTAATTCCCTCCTGTCAAAATCTTGGTTCGTTGGGGATCATACTCCCCTGAGAAGTCTTCTTCCTAGTTAAAAGGAAGCTCTTCGTCATCAACGCTGTCAGGGATGTTCATGAATCCGCTGCCTGCGTTGCTGCTTGCAGCCTGAGGGCTGGGTCTTCCAGCGGGAGCTGCATAGTTGCCTGCATTGCGGGTGTTCATCGAAGAAGCAGCTGCATTCTTGCTCTCTGCAAACTCGATCTCCTCAGCAATGATCTGTACGCTGTAAACTTTCTGTCCTTCCCGATTGGTGTAGTTGTCGTTCTGGATTCTTCCGCTCAGCAGAATCTTCGTTCCCTGGTGCAGATACTTCTCTACGAACTCTGCCTGCTTACCGAAAGCAGTGCAGTTGAAGAAGTCTGCCTCGTTCTGATCTCCGGCTCTGCGGAACCGACGATCTACGGCCAGGCTGAATCTTGCGATCGCCATTGCGTTGTCTCCACCAGAATACCGTACTTCGGGATCTCTGGTCAGTCTACCCATAAGAATGACTTTGTTCATGCAATACCTCTTTTCTTATGCTTCAGGCTTGACGCATAAAAATCTGATTACAGGCTCCATAACGCGAACACGTCTCTCGATCTCGGCGGGGGCAGCTGTATCAGCCTCGAACGTAATGAAGTAATAGTAGCCTTCCTTCATCTTCTGAATCTCATAGGCCAGTCTCTTCTTACCCCATTCGTCAACCTTCTCAACGGTACCACCGAAACGGGTGATGTAACCCTGTACCTTCTCCAGAGCTGCTGCTCTTTCATCGTCTTCCAGTTTTGCGCTGAGAACAACGGCTAATTCATATTTTGCCATGTTTCTTTACCTCCTTATGGTCTCTTGGCCACTCCCACTACGGAGTAGCAAGGATGGATATAATATGTCACAATTAGGGATTGTAGCATAGTCCTCTTCGAAATGCAAGCCCATTCTCCATGTTTTTTCATATTATTTTTCATACATAACTTGTCTGAATTTGTCAGTTTTTCTCCCTTTTTTCGTGATGACATGGAAGAATTCTTCGGTTATTATATATATTATTCTAATAATTCACCTTACGATCGGAGAACCTGCCATGTCTTCCTTCTACTACTCCCTGAATGACTACTGCCGAAGCACCTTCGGTCACAAGCTCTATAAGCTCTCTCTGGATGGGGGCATGACCTGTCCCAACCGGGACGGCACGCTTGGAACACGCGGCTGTATCTTCTGCAGTGCCGGAGGCAGCGGTGACTTTTCTGCGCGCACTGCCCTCCCGGACCCCTATCACGCACTCAGTTCCGAGGAACTGTGCAGGGTCCCCGCGCTGATCCGGCAGCAGATGGACGATGCCGCCAACCGTATTCAACCGAAGATGCCGGCAGATGGAAGCGGCGGCTATATCGCCTACTTTCAGGCCTTCACGAACACCTACGCTCCGACAAGCTACCTGAGAACCATCTACCACGCAGCACTCTCCTGCCCAGGCGTGGAAGTGCTCTCCATCGCTACACGCCCGGACTGTCTGTCAGATGAGACACTTGCTCTGCTTGCTGAGATCCGGTCAGAGCGTAAGGTCTGGGTGGAACTTGGCCTGCAGACTATCCATGCATCCACGGCAGCTTATATCCGAAGGGGATATGATCTTGCCTGCTTCGAGCGTGCGGTAAAGGAACTTCGCGCACGAGACATCGATGTCATCGTCCATGTGATCCTGGGACTTCCCGGAGAAAGCGATTCAGATATGCTCGCCACGATCGATTATCTGGCAGGGCAGGATATCCAGGGCATCAAGCTGCAGCTTCTCCACATACTGCAGGGTACCGATCTGGCCGCAGACTATGAGGCAGGGCATTGCCCTGTCATGGAGATGGATCACTACCTTACACTGGTGTGTGAGTGTCTGCGGCATCTCCCACCTTCTCTTGTCGTTCACCGTCTGACCGGTGACGGTCCGAAGAAACTGCTGATCGCACCCACCTGGAGTGGGAACAAGAAGCTCGTGTGGAATGCTCTGCAGCGCAGGATGCAGGAAGAGAATGTCATACAGGGAAGCCATCTTGCCAGGTCTTAACCCTCATAAGCGAACAGAGCCGGACCTATGCGGTCCGGCTCTTCCTGTCTCATAAAAAACTGCATGCTGGAGGCCTTGTCTCTAGCTCCACGCGGTATGAAAACCCGCACAGTTCCGCTTCGCTCCCACTGTGCTCCAAAAATTCGTATTCCACGGGGCCCCCGCCCCGCTTCATACTCATTTTTGGACGCTCGCCATAGATCCGGATTTCTGTGCGCTGCTTTGCTGCGCCCAAAATCCGGATCCATGGCTCACTGTTTTCATAAAAAATTCCTATCTGTTCTTGAATTCGTTCACTCTCTTCTGAATCTTCACCGTGGGAGACAGCAGAGGCTCAATGGAAGCATCGTGGTTCATGGAATCTACCAGACCTGCGATATACTCGCCCATATCTACACTGACATAGTAGTCCCTGCGCAGAACATTGGGATTCTGATAGATCAGGTTCGTGGTGTAGATACGATCGATCAAGCCTTCCTTCTTCGCTCGATCGAAGACATCCATGCCGGCGGTGAACAGACCAAAGGTTGCGCAGGCGAATACCTTGCGTGCGCCTCTGGACTTCAGCTGCTTCGCTACGTCGATGATACTGTCACCGGATGCAATCATATCATCGACGATGATCACGTCCTTGCCCTCCACAGAGCTTCCCAGGAACTCATGTGCTACGATCGGGTTCTTGCCGTTCACGATACGAGTGTAGTCTCTTCTCTTATAGAACATACCCACATCCAGTCCCAACATATTGGAGAAATAGATAGCACGGCCTACCGCGCCCTCATCCGGGCTGATGACCATCATATGATCGGGATCAATGATCAGATCCTCGGTCTTCAGCATCTTCTTCACAAACTGATAGGTGGGCATGATCGTCTCAAATCCCTTCATGGGAATCGCATTCTGTACACGGGGATCATGCGCGTCGAAGGTGATGATGTTGGTCACGCCCATAGCGCTCAGCTCCTGCAGCGCCATCGCGCAGTCAAGAGATTCTCTGGAAGAGCGCTTATGCTGACGGCTCTCATAGAGGAAGGGCATCACAACAGTGATTCTCTTGGGCTTGCCGGTTGCGGCAGCAATCACACGCTTCAGGTTCGCATAGTGATCATCGGGAGACATGGGATTCTTCTCTCCGTACATCTTATACTCTACGCTGTAATTGCAGACATCGACAAAGATATAGAGGTCCATACCGCGGACAGACTCATTGATCACACCCTTGCCTTCGCCGGAACCGAAACGAGGCAGAGAAACATCAATAATGAAGGAATCCTTCTTATAACCGTTCACTTCCAGAGTGCGGTCCTTCCGCCAGTAAGACAGATAGCCATCGATTGCCTGTACCATCTCTTCACATCCGGGAAGCGCGATCAGACCCAGAGGTCCCACAGGGAAGCCAAGATTACGATTCTCGGCAGTTTCGTTCGTAACAATGTTCGTCATGATTCGGATTCTCCTTATCTAAACTTTCTATGCCTATGTAGGTTCCTGCATCTTCTTCTTCAACCGGATATCACGCTCCGGGAAGAGAAGGATCTGATAGCTGCCCATAAAGCGGGATGTCACTCGCTCCGTATATAGCCGCAGCATATCGTTCATGGTGAGGTTGGTTGAGATCACAGTGGACTTCCTTCTCAGGATCCTCTCATTGATGCACTGGAAGAGGCGGGAACCAACGAAGGAATTGTTCAGTTCCGTTCCCAGGTCATCGATAATCAGAAGATCGCAGTCCAGAATGTAGCGTCCCATCTCATCTCCGTTCTCCTCCTCGCGGTCGAAGGTCTGGCGTGCCAGCATATCAAACAGCTGAGAAGAGGATAGGTAGATGACGGAGAAATAGCGGTCCAGCAGCTCCTTCGCGATACAGTTCGAGAAGAAGGTCTTGCCGGCGCCTGCCTGCCCCATCAAAAGGAGATTGTCCGCCCGCTCTCCAAAGCTGCGGATGAAGTCCCAGGCAATCTCCACATTCTTTCTCATTGTATCATAGGACGATAAACCTGTTCCAGTATCTTTCGTATTTTTATCAAAAAAATCGTAGGAAAAATGCTCGAAGTTCTCCTGCGTGAGCTTCTCCCGGATCATCGACTGATCGTAGAGAAGATCAATGACGGCCCTCTTCATGCAGGTACACTTCTCGCCATCCACATAGCCGGTATCCTTGCAGTGTGGACAGTGATACTGTAGTTCCAGATAATCCGGCGTCATCCCATGGGAGATCAACAGAACTTCTTTCTCTTCTTTCAGTTGTCTGGCCTGAGCTGCCATGCGCTCTGCCTCTTCGCGATTCCCCGCAAGAAGCGCCCTGGCGCGCTTAAGTGCCAGATCCGCCGTCGTATCTTCCATCGCCTTCAGTTCCGGAATCCTGGTGAACGCTTCCTGCATCCGCTCTTCTCTGGCATCCAGATTTCGCACTCTGCGGCGGCTGTACTCCCGCTGGATGCGATCATACTGTTCGTTCGTCAGTGCCATGCTGCCTCCTCACACCGGTCCTTCCCGGCCGATCAGGTATGGTGGTCCGATCCGTAGGGATTCCATCCCCCCTGCTGGATCAGAGAATCATAATCGATATTGCGCTGCTGATAGTTCTGGAAGCGATTCCTGCCTCCATTCTTCTCTGCCGTAGGATTGCTGCGGACACTGTTCCCGGTCTCCTGCTGCGCCCCTCTTCCGTTCCGCCGGTTCTCCCGGTGTGCCTTAGCTTCCGCCAGCGTATGAACGCCTGCCTCGTGCCAGTCTGTCAGGATCTTATCCGTATAGGGGAAGCTGGCCTTCTGAATCGAGGACATCGTGATATTGCAGGCTTCCTCCACTACCTCCAGCGGCATCCCGTAGGTCTGCGTCCACTTCTCGACATAGGTGCGCTCTTCCGGATTCAGCACACGATTGACGATGCCGAATGCCTTCATAACCACCTTATTCTCGCGGCTGTAAGCCTTCTGAGAAGACCGGGCAAGTTCCACGGTCATCTTCCCTTCCTGATGCCAGTTCAAAGCCACCGTCTCCATATAGCGATTGCTCTTGTGACCGCCATCCACGCAGTACTCCACCAGATACTCCAGAAGATCCTTGGGGAAGTGAAGCTCATCATAGAGATAGGCGAACAGCTGAATATCCTTCGGTGTCAGCGTACGGCCCAGATACATCTCCGAGACCATCACGATCTCACGGAATTCTTCCTTCGCCTGAAGTTCATCGATGGCCTCTGCCGGAATCTCCTGTACTCTGGCACGCGCTGCCCTGGGTGCCGGATTCGCTGCCGTCTCTGCTGCCTGAGGAGACGCAGACAGGTTCTCCCCCTGCACTGCAGATACGGAGCCTGCTTCCTCTTCATCAGAGGTTCCCGGGATGGGAAGGATCTGTACCCCTTCGATCTCCGAGTCCCCCGCAGACTCGATAGCGAGAAGTCCCTGCTTCTCCCAGTATCGCAGCCCGCGAAGAACGTCCTTCTCTGTCAGTTCCAGCCCGTCAGCCAGCGCAGCAATGCTGCACTCTCTTCCGGAATCCTGTGCCATACGAAGAAGATACAGATACACCTTTACGAACTCACCGCTGGCGATCGTCATATACTCATCAATAAAACGGTTGTCGATCACGGTCACCGAAGACCGGGTCTGATTACGAATGTACATCTGTATACTCCTTTCTCAATCATAGAACGCAAATGGGATTATAACACACAGACTTTGGTTTGAAAACCGTCCTTTGTCCACTATTTTATCCACATAAAGTGCCTGTGAATGTTGTGGATATTGTGGATAATCCTCAAAATCAAACAGGTTTATCAACAATGGATTTTGTTGATAAACCTGTGGATATTGTGGATAACTTGTCTTAGACTACAGAGAAAGCAGATTTTCTCCCACTTTTACGATATCTCCTGCCCCCATAGTTATGAACATATCACCGTTCATACAATGTGACAAAACATAGTTCTCAATCTCATCGAATGTGGATAAGTATGTGACTTTCTTTCCCTTCTCTGCAATCTTATCTGCCAAAGTCTGGGAACTGATTCCCAGGTTATCAGTCTCACGTGCGGGGTAGATCTTCGCCAGGATCACTTCATCTGCCAGGGACAGAGCATCTGCGAACTCATCCATCAGTGCCTTGGTTCTGGTATAGGTGTGAGGCTGGAAGGCAACAACGATACGCTTACGATCACAGCGGGCTGCCGCACGCAGCGTAGCACGGATCTCATCGGGATGATGCGCATAGTCATCGATAATCAGCACATCCTCACCGAGAACCCCCTTCTTCTCGAATCTGCGGTGAGCACCGCCGAACTTCTTCAGGGACTCGCAGATCGTCTTGAAGGGAACTTCCAGTTCACGGCCGACAGCGATGGCGGCCAGAGCATTCCAGGCATTGTGCTCACCGGGAACGCCAACCAGAACGCGTCCCAGTTCACGGCCGGCCTCCTTCACTGTGAACTCCGGACGACCCAGTGCATCATAAGTAATCTCCGACATGCTGAAGTCATCCTCTGCCCGGTCACCTACCATCTGCACACGACAAGCCAGACCTTCTGTCAGTTCCTGCACGTTCGGGATATTGCTGCTGATGATCAGCAGGCCGGCTGCCGGAATCAGTTCTGCAAAGCGGCGGAAGGAATGGCGAATATCCTCCAGATCCTTGAAGAAGTCCAGATGATCGGCACTGACATTCAGGATCACTCCTACGGTCGGATACATAGACAGAAAGCTGTTCGTGTACTCACAAGCTTCCGTCACAAAGAAGTCAGACTTACCGACACGAATATTGCCGCCGATGCTGTCCAGCATACCTCCGACAGAGATCGTAGGGTCCGCCTCTGCCGCAAGCAGGATCTCCGTAACCATAGAAGTCGTGGTCGTCTTACCGTGAGTGCCGGAGATACCGACAGCCACAGGATAGTTCTTCATCAGCTGTCCCAGAAGCTCAGCGCGGGTCAGCATGGGAATGCCTCTGCGCACTACCTCTGCGAATTCGGGATTGTCCGGATGTATCGCAGCCGTGTATACCACTACATCCATGCCATCCTGCACATTCTCAGCCTTCTGACCGACATAGATTCCGGCACCCTCGCTCTCCAGCTTCTTCGTCAGGGGAGAGACCGACATATCGGAACCGGTCACGCGGAAGCCTCTCTCCAGAAGGACCTCTGCAAGACCACTCATACTGATTCCGCCAATTCCTATAAAGTGCACCCATACGGGGCAATTAAAATCAATCTGATACATATCATAACTCCAATCTGCCGCCTTCCGGCGGTTTCCTTCCGTTATATTCTACCCTATTTCATGAAATAATCAAGCCCCATGCCGTGCGCATCCGGGCATGGAACAGATACTGACAGCGAAAAGGGCATGCAAGAAACGATTCCTCGATTCTTGCATGCCCTTTGATACGCATGTGTACTTACGTACATCCGGAAAGCAAAATAAATTACTCAGCCTCGGTCTCAGCTGCCTCAGTCTCTGCAGTATCCTCCTCTGCTTCTACCTCTGCAGCTTCCTCATCGTCCTCTTCCAGAATACCGGAGAAGTCGGAGACTACCTGGGAAGATACGGAGTAATCCTTCACCTCCGGCTGACTTGCCGACCAGACATTGTATCCGGTCAGACCCAGAGCACCTACAACAGCAACCAGACACAGGCAGCCGACAATTCTTGCAATCCACTGGTTTCTCTTCTTGCGTGCGCGATCCTTCGCATTGTTCTCTTTGCGGTGCTTCTTCTGTTCCTTATATGCGTCAACTTTCTCTTTACTCATGGCTTATGTCCTCTCCTCAGAATGTCCTCCGGATTCTCCCGGGGATGTTCGGCCGCGCCAAGTGCGCAGTCACCCGAACGAATCTATTCTACAACGAATTCAGGGCATTTGCAAGGAATTACCCCAGATTCCTATGTGAACTTCCTGTGAAAATCTTAAGCCAGATACTTCTTCAGGGTCTCTGCGCGGTCACACTTCTCCCAGGGCAGATCCAGATCATTGCGGCCGAAGTGACCGTAAGCAGCCGTCTGCTTGTAAATCGGGCGGCGCAGATCCAGCATGCGGATAATGCCTGCCGGACGCAGATCGAAGTTCTCACGAACGATCTCCAGCAGTCTCTCATCAGACAGCTTGCCGGTTCCGTAGGTATTGATATTGATGGAAGTAGGGGTCGCAACACCGATAGCGTAAGACAACTGAATCTCGCACTTATCCACCAGACCGGCGGCTACCAGATTCTTCGCTACATAGCGGGCAGCATATGCTGCGGAACGGTCTACCTTGGTGCAGTCCTTGCCGGAGAAGGCACCGCCGCCGTGGCGTGCATATCCGCCGTAGGTGTCTACGATGATCTTTCTTCCGGTCAGACCGCTGTCTCCGTTGGGACCGCCGATTACAAAGCGTCCGGTGGGATTGATGAAGTACTTGGTCTCCTCATCCACAAGCTCTGCGGGAAGGATCGGATCGAATACATACTTCCTGATATCCTCGTGGATCTGCTCCTGCGTCACTTCGGGAGCATGCTGCGTAGAGAGTACCACGCAGTCCAGACGGGAAGCCTTGCCCTCCTCGTCATACTCTACCGTCACCTGGGTCTTGCCATCGGGACGAAGGTAGGGCAGAGTGCCGTCCTTGCGGACCTTGGTCAGCTGGCGAGCCAGCTTGTGAGCCAGAGCGATCGGATAAGGCATATACTCCTCGGTCTCGTTGGATGCGAAACCGAACATCATACCCTGGTCGCCGGCGCCGAAATTGCCGATCTCTTCTTCCGTCATGGTATTCTCCTTGACCTCCAGAGCCTTATCTACGCCCATTGCAATATCGGCAGACTGCTTATCAATGGAAGTCATGACCGCACAGGTATTACCGTCGAATCCCTTCTCTGAACTGTCATAACCAATCTCACATACGGTCTTTCTGACAATCGCGGGAATATCAATATTGGCGCTCGTCGTAATCTCGCCCATAACCATAACAAATCCGGTATTGGTCAGGGTCTCGCAGGCTACACGTGCCATCGGATCCTGCTCCATAATGGCATCCAGAATCGCATCAGACACCTGATCACAGATCTTGTCAGGATGGCCTTCGGTAACGGATTCTGAAGTAAACAAAGTTTTCTCCATGGATGTTCCTCCTCATAGTTTCGATGGCAGTCCTCCCTGCCATCGTTGGTTCATATCACCGGTCTTAAAGAAAGACGGACCCGCAGTCATAGCGGATCCGTCTTTACATATACCTTATGTAACTCGAATACACTTATTGTTCGATTGCTAGCTCCGTGTTGGCACCTTCCTGAA